>Ga0129301_1000071_pt1 | contig 46399 bp, 50 predicted proteins | sample ConPoolayeHmetaG_FD_94489 | JGI IMG/M metagenome (GOLD analysis project Ga0129301, IMG submission 94489) | Hot spring microbial mat communities from California, USA to study Microbial Dark Matter (Phase II) - Cone Pool mat layer H metaG ...
GGGCGATAAATCTTGGTTATAATGTGGTTGATGAAAAAACAAAGAATATCACCCTGCAAGTGAGGAAATTATGAAGCAAGATAAGATTAAAAGCAAGTGTAAAATTGATCGGGTGGGGGTTACCAATTAGGACATTTTTATTATAGCCAATGACAGCTAACGTTTGCGTATAGCCAATGTTTGCTGGTGATATAATAGGGAACGTAGTGAGCCGCCAACAGCAAATATGGGAGAAGCACTTTTGGTTGTGCTGAAAGCCAGCCGAAAAAAGTGCCGAACCGGCTATACGCTTTTGTCCGATGTGTTGCGATCATGATTTCAAAAATTCACGATTCAAAATTTCAAGATAAATGCTACAGCAAAGGGCACAAGCATTGTTAATACTATCCCACTAAACACTGATATTATTGCGTATTCTTTCCCCACGAATTTAATAATGATGGGAAGTGTTGTGTCCATTGACGTCGCCCCTCCAGAGGCTATGGGGGCGATTTTTCCAAAATATTTTGCAAATAAAGGTGTAACTAAGAGTGTCGTAATTTCTCGGGCGATATTGGCAATTAAAGCCACTACCCCGAGTGCTTCTCCACTAATCTGGCTTATAAGAATACTAGATAAGCTGTAATATCCGTAACCAGCCCCAATAGCCAGTGATTCACGAAGGCTGACATCTTTTAGGAAGAGTGAAACGATAGTAACACCAATAGCTGTGCCTACTATGACCGTCAATGGGACTAAAACTATTTTTAGTTTGGCATTTTTCAAGATTTCCCAGACTTTTTTGTCCGCACCAATTCCCACGCCAACAAGAAACATCAAAATATAAAGAGCATATATACTAAAATCTATCTCAACGAAAATTTGAGGTAATAGATTGTAGAGTCCGATGAATATACCAAGGACAAAAAACCCGACTATGATAAGCGAGTTTTTCATTTTTTTGTTTTAAAAAAGAATTTGTAAGTGAAAAATGCCAATACAACACTCCCCATTACTCCTCCTAAAGTTAATAACAATGCTTGTGCCCCAAGTGTATCCAAATTACTGATTATGATTTCATTTGTCCCCACGGAAATGCCGAGTAAAAAAAGCAAGGCATAAATTGCAATGTTAATCATTGGATCTATTGCTTTTACTATTTTCGCTTTGTCTTGGATCGTGAATCCGATAATGATTCCGATTGCCATTAATGTTAGGACTGTGAACATATCTTTATATTATTAATCGGAGCAATTAAATATTTACAGTTATCACTCTTATCTTACTCCGTGGTCTGGCTTTATCGAGTTTCCCCAATGAAATTGTGTCGTAATTACGCATAAGAAATAAAACCAAATGCGGCAAGGGACAAGCCCTTGCCCTACATTTGAGGTTTTTTAATTTCTCGTAGGGCAAGCCCTTGGGGCTTGCCGAACCCCGTATTAAGATGTCGTTTATTTTATGCTCACATTAATAAGTGATAGCAACATTTCGTAAAATTTATTTATATCAGCAATTAGACTGACTATCTTCCCTAAGCTTTTCGTGCTAACATGAGTGTAATTCTCGGATTTCTTGCTGTGAGCATGACCTAATAACTCCTGAATATACCTTAAATCAATTCATCCCTCTAAGAGATGTGTGGTAAAACTGTGCCTGATTTAAAGTAGGAATTGACGCTTCTTTCTTTTCCGAAAGATAGACCAGATACTCTTTTATGTCATTATCAGTTATTTCTAAAGGTTTCTTGTGAATCAAATTCAGAAAATCTATGTTGAAGTAAATATAGGCTTTAACGGTTTTATAGCTGTATTTTCTTGAAAGGAGCTCTCTGCGAAAGTCTTCAAGATACCCCTCACCCCCCTCTCCCACAAGAGGAGTGGAGACATTTTTGACACGCAATACGGTACCTATGTGAGCTTCTTCACCTTCAAAACCCTTTAATTTCTTCTCTAATGTTCCACTTGTATTTGGGAAACTCCAGTATTTCTTTTCAGGGTGGCATTTGCGGCCGGGGACATTTTTAACCTTCGCAACCAGCAGAGGATTGTAAGAAAATATTAATACAATAATTCCAGAGTCGTCCTTCGTTATATTCACCCCATAATTATCATCCTTTTGTGAGAGATATTCTTTTGATTACTCTTAACCCCTATCAACCTAATGAATTGCCCAGCACTTTAAGTAAAGTGATGGGTTTAGCTATTTTTCTAGGGAGGAGTTCTCTTTTTAAGTTGTTACAGTTAATTTTTTATCAAAAAATCTCGCCTCACCCCTCTTTGCCAAAGAGTGGGATAAAGAAGAAGGTGTTAGTAGAAAGGGGGTATGAATAGTATCTCTGCCAATATTTTCCTTCCCCATGCTCATGAGTTTATTACGATTTAAAAAATGGAGTCAATAAGAAATTAATGCTCACTGAAGCGAATGAACCTTGTGTTTTGAAGAAATGGAAAAAGGAGACTTAAGTTACAGTCTCTCTTGGGTTAAAAATTGGGTATAGGACAAGGTATCATATACCGTGGCAAGAATTATACCAGCCGAGAAATCAATGAGATTAGAGAAATTGTTCTTGTCTACCGAGACCGAAGCCGCAGGTTTATTTCGTAGGAGATATGTCGCCGGTGAGTGGAGACAACCGAACGGCGTTCTCAAAGACATGATCTGTAGGGAGCTACTGTGGCAGTAAGAGGCTCGAGGTTTGATCGAGCTTCCTCCGTGTAAATAATCCTCTTAATGCGCTCTCCAGGCATCAGATTCAGTATTGCTATGCTCATTTACTTCGGGAAGTGGAGGATATGAGGAAAGAGTTCGCCGAAACCCCTCTTTTGGCCCTTACCATCTATTCTTTCCTGAAGAGAACTCCTAAAACTGATCAACGGTCAGGAAGATCCGAGATTGACAAAGTTGATAACAATATGGCATAAGAATTTCAAATAATAAAAAAGGATAATTCTATGTATAATTTAAAAAATCAAGTGGCTATTGTTACCGGGGCAGGGAGTGGCATTGGAAAGGCCATTGCTTGGCGGCTCGCCCAAGAAGGGGCTGTTATCGTTGCCGCAGATATCAATGAGGAAGCGGTAAAGGAGCTAATAAAAGAAATAAAAGATTCAGGAGGAGAAGGATTGGCCATTAAAACAGACGTGAGTAATTTTGGGGAAGTGCAAAATATGGTTAAAGAAACGTTAGCCCATTTTAATCAAATTGATATTCTGGTGAATAATGCCGGTACAGGAAGCGCTGGCCGGATTGTTGATTATAACGAAGAAGATTGGGATAAGCCGCTGCAAGTTAACCTTAAAGGTACTTTTTTCTGCTCTCAGGCGGTGGCCAAAGAAATGATTCCGCGGCGTAAAGGGAAGATAATAAACATTGCTTCGGTAGCCGGCAAAGCAGGAGAAGAATTTATCGGCGCCTATTGTGCCTCCAAATTTGGGGTTATTGGGTTAACCCAAGTTCTGGCCAAAGAATTGGGGCGGTATAATATTAACGTAAATGCCATTTGTCCTGGATATATTTGGACTCCTATGTGGGCAGAGCTGGCCCGGTGGTTTAAGGAGCACTTTTCTTCTCTGGCCGAAAAGACCTTATATGAAATATTTACCAAAAGAGTAGAAACCGTAACTCCTTTACGTCGTCCGCAAACCTCTGAAGACATAGCAAATTTAACTGCCTTTCTGGTTTCGGAAGAAGCACGCAATATAACTGGGCAAGCGATCAATGTCGATGGCGGAGCTGTGATGCATTAAAAAAATTGCCGCTTTAGAAATAGCCAGTCTGAAGGAGAATTTTTTATGATCGAAATTCGTATCCATGGCCGGGGAGGGCAGGGAGCGGTCGTGGCCTCCAAATTATTGGTTACAGCCGCAGCCAAGGAAGGTAAGAAAGTGCAAGCTTTCCCTTTTTTTGGGGCGGAAAGAAGAGGGGCTCCAGTTGCTGCTTTTGCCCGCATTGACGACCAGAAGATTCGATTGCACAGCGAAATATACAATCCAGATTGGGTAATCGTTCTTGATCCGGTCCTTTATAAGATCATAGATATTACCTCAGGATTGAAAGAAGGTGGCGGAATTATTTTAAACAGTCCCCAAGATCCAGCTAACTTCCCTTTTGCGGAACATTTTCAAATGGCCACTGTAGATGCCAGCAGCATAGCCCTCAAACATAAACTTGGATCGCGCACTGAGCCTATCGTTAATACGGCTATTTTAGGAGCTTTCGCCCGAGTTACTGGGTTAATGAATATAGAAACTTTGGCTAAGACCATAAGAGAATCTGTCCCTATTAAGCCAATAGAAAATGAAGCTGCGGCGCGCGAGGCTTATGAAAAAGTGAAGATTGGTAAACGTTAAAAAAGAAAAGAATTCGGAATATTTTTCCCAAATTTGGCCTACCAAGGAGCGGGCATGGAAGAAAAAATAGTTATCAAAAATTTCCGCGATGTGCCTATTCTTTCTATTTCTCTGCAATCTACGCTTTGGAATAAAACGGGAACTTGGCGATATTTGCGCCCTTATTATACCTCCAGACAAGCCCCTTGCTCTTTAACCTGTCCTTTAGGGCAAGACATTCCTTATTACCTTACGGCCATAAGCGACGGAAAGCTGAACGAGGCTTGGCAAAAAATGCTGGCCGCCAACCCCTTTCCAGCTGTCTGCGGGCGGGTTTGTTACCATCCTTGTGAGCAGGATTGTAATCGCAAGGATTATGATGAGCCTTTAGCTATCCATTTTTTGGAGCGATTTTTAGGAGATTGGGGAATTAAGAATGGAGCCGAAGCAGAAAAACTGGAACCAAAAAAGGAAAAGATAGCGGTCATAGGCGCCGGGCCTGCTGGACTCTCTGGCGCCTACTTCCTGGCCCGCGAGGGATATAAGGTAGAAGTTTTTGAAGCTATGGCCGACCCGGGAGGCATGTTAAGGTATGGTATCCCCGAGTATCGTTTACCTCGGAAAATTCTTTTTCAGGAAATTAAAAGAATTGAGAAATGGGGAGTAAAGATTAAGACGGGCACAAAATTCGGAACTCATTTTGGTTGGGAAGATCTTAAATCTTTTGCGGCAATTTTTTTGGCTACTGGGGCGCATATAGATCAGAAATTAAAAATTCCTGGAAGTGAATTAGAAGGTATTTATACTGGTCTGGAATTTTTAAAAGAAGTTCATACGCAAACAAAGCCAGTTTTGGGGAAAAGAGTAATTATAATTGGTGGGGGAAATACGGCAGTTGATTCTGCCCGCGTAGCTTTAAGATTGGGGAGCAAGGTGACTCTGGTTTACCGGCGGACAAAAGAGGAGATGCCGGCCATTAAAGATGAAGTAGAAGAAGCCATAAGAGAAGGAGTGGAGTTTATATTTCAAGCTGCCCCTTTAAAAATTGTAGGTCAAAAGGGGATAGTCAAGACAGTTGAATTTGGGAAGACCAAACCCGGAAAAGTGACCGGCAAAGGAAGAGGTGTTCCGGAAATTATTAAAGGAACCAATTTTGTTGTGGCGGCGGATAGCCTCATCTTGGCGATTGGCGAAAGGCCAGACCTTTCTTTTTTGCCTCCCGAAATAAAAACCAGAGAAAATTTAATACCTGTAGATGACTGGGGCAGAACGAGTTTGCCTGGGATCTTTGCGGGCGGAGATGCCGCCACTGGAGCAGGTTATGTTTCTGCGGCCATAGCTTCAGGCAAAAGAGCGGCGAAAGCGATAGATCGATTCCTTAAGCAAGACAGCAGCGATTTAAAGGAAATTTATCGGGATAAAGTGACCTTGGAAAAGATTAATTTAGATTATTTTTCACCCGCCCCCCGGCTAAAAAAATCTGCTTTGTCCATAAAATCAAGGTGGAAAAATTTCGCGGAGGTTTACAAAGGAATTTCGGAACAGAAAGCGCGTCAGGAAGCGACCCGTTGTTTCAGTTGCGGAAACTGCATCCAATGTAATGTATGTTTAATGGTTTGTCCTGATGTGGCCATATCGTTTGTCCAAGATAAAAACGAATATATGATAGATTATGACCATTGCAAAGGCTGCGGGATATGTGCCATTGAATGTCCCCGCGCCGCCATGGGGCTGGAGGAAGAAAAATGGAACTGGTAATTTCAGGAAATGAAGCTGTAGCTTACGGAGCAATGCTTTCCCGCGTGCAAGTCATTCCCGCTTATCCGATTTCTCCACAAACTACGATCGTGGAAACTCTGGCGGATTTTTGCGCCAGGGGAGAGCTGAAAGCTGATTTCGTCAAAGTGGAATCTGAACATTCCGCTATGGCCTGCTGCTTAGGCGCAGCTTCGGCAGGGGCACGTACTTTTACGGCCACCTCAGCTCAAGGCTTGGCTTTGATGCATGAATTATTACACTGGGCAGCCGGAGCTCGCTTGCCTATCGTCATGGCCAATGTAAATAGAGCCATGTCCGCCCCTTGGACTATGTGGTGCGATCAGAGCGATAGTCTTTCGCAACGGGATACAGGGTGGATGCAGTTTTACTGTGAAGACAACCAAGAAGTTTTAGATACCATTATCATGGCTTATCGGCTGGCCGAAAAGGTCCTTTTACCCTGCATGGTCTGTTTGGATGGGTTCATTCTTTCCCATACCTATGAACAGGTAGAAATTCCTGATGCTACAGAAGTTGATCAATATCTTCCCCCTTTTAATCCTCCTTTTAAGCTGGATGTGGATGCTCCCCATTCTTTCAATGCCGCCTTTCTGCCTGATGTGTATATGGAACAAAGAGTAAAGATCCAAGAAGCTATGGAGGAAGCAAAAAAAGAAGCGAAAGAAGTGGACAAAGAATTTGGTCAGCGCTTTGGCCGAAGTTATGGGATCATGGAAGAGTATCAAGCGGAAGATGCCGACCTACTTTTAGTAACTTCGGGGACCATCACCGGGACAGGGCGCGTGGTGATTGATGAGTACCGGGAAAAAGGGGAAAAGATTGGGCTTTTGAAGATGAAGATGTTTCGGCCTTTTCCCATGGAAGATATTAGGCGCGTAATGCAGAAAGTAAAAAAAGTGGCCGTGGTGGATCGAAATATTTCCTTCGGGGCCACAGGAATTTTTGCCCAAGAGATCCGTTCGGCCCTGCATCATCATGGCGAAGGGACGGCAGTTTTTGGTTTCATAGCTGGTTTGGGAGGGAGAGATGTCACGCCAGCAACCTTAAGGAGCATTATCGAATATACAAAAGGCCGGGAATATCCCGAAGGGGATATGGCCTGGATGGGGGTAAAACCATGAGGTACGAAAGACCGCCAGAAGAGTTCCTCTATTCAGGACACATTGCTTGCCCAGGTTGTGGTGCTTCTTTAGCCATGCGTTATGCCCTACAAGCTTTAGGAAAAAAGACGATGGTCGTCATCCCTGCTTGCTGCTGGTCAACAGTGGCGGGCTTTTTTCCTTCCACAAGTTTGAAAGTGCCCATTTTGCATACCGCTTTTGAAGCGGCGGCTATTACGGCGGCGGGAGTAAAAAAAGGATTATTGGCGCGGGGAATTACCGATGTTCAGGTAATGGCTTGGGCAGGAGATGGGGGGACATTCGATATAGGTTTACAGTCGCTTTCGGGCTGTGCCGAAAGAAACGATGATTTTATTTATGTTTGCTATGACAATGAAGCCTACATGAACACGGGCATCCAGAGAAGCTCAGCCACTCCTTTAATGAGCTGGACAACTACCACTCCCAATTACGCTCTTAAAGAGACACCCAAAAAGGACATCATGCAAATCATGGCGGCCCACCGGATACCCTACGCCGCTACTGCTTCTCCGGCCTATCCCGAAGATTTTTTAATGAAGATGCGCAAGGCCAAAGAGATAAAAGGATTAAGATTTATCCATATTCTCTCTTCTTGTCCTCCGGGTTGGAAATTTCCCTCTGAGCTTTCGGTGAAAATTTCTCGTCTCGCTGTAGAAACAAAAATATTCCCCCTTTATGAGATTGAAAATGGCCGAAAATATAAATTAACGGTAGAACCAAAGGGCCTTCCCGTAAGTGAATACCTTAAGCTGCAGGGGCGATTTAGCCAGCTTACAGACAAAGACATCAAATCTATTCAGGAGAACGTGGAGGAAGAATGGCAGGCGCTCACGCAAAAAATAGGCCAAAAGAGCAAGATAAAAAATAATTCTAAAGGCGCCTAAAAATTTTATGTTTTCTCCTTATAATTATCTTTTAGGTATTTGTTCAGCCCGTACTTTTCTGCATATAAGTCTTCAAAATTACGCCGCTTTGATTCCGGTTTTGCAAAAGGAATGGGGAATATCTAATGCTGCAGCCGGATCAGTGATTTCAGCCTTCTATGGTGGATTTGTAGTTTCTTTAGTTGGATTAAGTATGCTCACGGATTGGGTTAGTACTAAAAAGGTTTTTCTTTATTCTTGTCTTTCCTTTGCCATAGCCAGTTTGCTTTTTGCCATTTTCGCCGTCAATTATCATTCGGCCGTACTCTTCAGAGGCTTGATGGGCCTGGCCTTGGGCGGAACATATGCCCCAGGTTTGAAATTAATCTCCGAGATATTCGATGCTTCTTGGCGAGGGAGAGCGATGGGGCTTTTTATTGCCGCTGGGTCCATTGGTCATGCTGGTTCTTTAGCTTTAACCGGTTGGGTTACTGCTCATTTTAATTGGCAGATGGCTTTTTTAATTACTTCTCTAATTCCTTTTTTAGGGGCTTTAATTCCTTTTATTGTTTTGAGGAAGATGGAAGAGCAAAAACCTCAGCCCAGGGCCAGAGAATTTAAGAAGGAGCTTTTGGCTAATAAACCAGCTCTGCTCTTGATTGCCGGATATAGTGCTCATGCCTGGGAACTGGAAGGCATGCGGGCCTGGACGCCAGCTTTTCTCATTGCTTGTTATTTAGCACTGGGGTCGACCAAAGATTATGCTTTACAAGCTGGCTCTTCTTTTTCCTCTCTTTTGTATATTATGGGGGTTTTCTCCACCATGATAGCCGGATATCTTTCTGATCGCTTTGGGCGCACCACTATTATCATCTTCATGATGCTGCTGAGCATTTTTTGCTCCTTTTCTCTGGGCTGGTTAATCGGTAATCCCATGGGCTGGATTCTGGCCATCGCCTTCCTTTATGGATTTGCCGTAATTGCTGAATCGCCAGTATTTTCCTCTGGCTTGACTGAAGTTGTCTCCCCCCATTATTTAGGGACGGCCTTAGGATTTCGTTCCCTCATTGGATTTGGAGTTGGAGCATTAGTGCCGACGGTATTTGGTTTTATCTTAGATTTTACTAATCCGGGTCAAAAAGAGAGTGGCCTTAATTATATTCCTGTGTGGGGGTGGGCATTTACCTCCCTGGGATTAGTAGCTTTAATAGGTCCATGGGCCATGCTTAAATTAAGGTCTCTACCAGAAAGTACTTTGATGGCGGGCGGGAAAAAATGAAATGGATGGGCGGAGAATGGTCAACGATGTTTCCTGACCGTTTAAATCCCGCTTAATTCAGGCGGGAGGAAGAGAGGCGAGCCTCTCCCCCTCCCGCCTGTTTCCTGCTGGCGAGAAATTTTAAAACTGTTAGACGGTCAACGATGTTTCCTCTTGCAAAATTTTTAGGTTGGAGTAATCTGGGATTAAAAGATTTCAAATAAAGCGGAAAATAAATAAATATACTGAAGGAGGATAAAAATGCCAGCGAGGTCAAAAGCAATAATTATTAATGAGAGGGACAATGTCGCTACGGCTATTGTGCCTCTTAAAGCCGGAAGCTGGGTTAACTTGGCCACTCAGGGGCGGCAAGAAAAAATAAAAATTTTATCGAATATTCCTATGGGTCATAAATTTGCTTTAAGAGATATAGGAAGTGGCGAAGATGTAATCAAATATGGTGAACCAATTGGGAAGACTACGGCCCCTATTGCCCGTGGGGAACACGTCCATGTGCATAATGTGGTCAGCCATCGGGGAAGAAAGGAAGGTGCCTAATGGAATTTCAAGGATATCGAAGACCTAATGGAAAAGTGGGCGTGCGCAATTATGTGCTGGTAATTCCCAGCGTTATTTGTTCCCTGGGAGCAGCAGAAGCAATTGCGCGCAATCTGAAGGGAGCAACCTACTTGCCCAATGTATATGGCTGTGCCCAAGCAGGAGCGGACCGAGAACAAACTAAACGTACCATAGCCGGAATTGGCTCCAATCCAAATGTTTTTGCCGTATTAATCGTCGGTAATGGTTGTGAAAATCTGCAGGCCAAAGAGCTTGCGGAAGCAATTGCGCCCAGTGGCAAAAGGGTGGAGGTAATAGAGATTCAAGAAGTGGGGGGGACTAAGAAAACAATCGCCCGCGGAAAGAAGATTGTAAAAGAGATGCTGGCCGAGGCTACTATTATCCAGAGAGAGCCTATCCCGGTTTCCGAGCTGATCCTGGGCACGGAATGTGGAGGATCAGACTTCACCTCTGGTCTGGCTTCTAATCCAGCTTTAGGAGCGGCCAGTGATCTATTGGTGGAAGCTGGGGGGACAGTTATTCTTTCCGAGACACCAGAACTCATCGGCGCAGAGCATCTTTTAGCCAAAAGGGCCCGGACACCAGAAATTGGCCAGCAGGTCTTTGATTTAGTCGCTTGGTGGGAGAAAGAAGCCATTGCTACTGGCCAGGATATAAGGGGAACAAATCCTGCTCCTGGAAATATTGCCGGCGGCATAACCACTTTAGAAGAAAAATCTTTAGGCTGCATTTACAAAGGAGGGACAACAATTCTGGAAGAAGTGGTTAAATATGCGTTTCCCCCTTCTAAAAAAGGGCTGGTGCTTATGGATACACCAGGACATGATGTTGATTCAGTCACGGGTATGATAGCCGGGGGAGCCCAAATTTCTATTTTTACTACAGGACGAGGCACGCCAACTGGTTCAGTAATAGCACCGGTAATTAAGATAACGGGCAATGCGGAGACTTATAAGAAGATGAAAGACAATATAGATATTGACGTCAGCGGCATTTTAAAAGGGAAAGAAACTGTAAAAGAAGCAGGGCGGAGAATTTTTGAGGAAATGCTGGCCGTAGCTTCGGGAAAATTGACCAAAGCGGAGAAATTAGGGCAAAGAGATTTTTGCATATTTAAAATTGGTGTTAACTTTTGAAAAGGGAGAGTTAAAGGGAGATTTCTATTTTAAAAATTTAAAAAAATTATTTAGATGGTGGTATAGAAAAGGGATGAGGCGATATGTCTTCTGCTAAAAAGGCCTTAGAAGGGATTAAGATTCTGGATTTAACGCAAATCTATGCGGGTCCTTATTGTTCAATGCTCTTTGCGGATATGGGGGCGGAGGTCATAAAAATTGAACCTCCTTGGGGAGAGATTATTCGGGACAACCCTCCCCTGGTAAAACAAGGAGAGGGAGGTCCCCATGACCGCAGCCGCAGCGGATATTTCCTGACCCTCAATCGCAATAAATTCGGGATTACTTTGAATCTTAAGCACCCCCGGGCCGTGGAAATTTTTAAAGAATTAGTAAAAATTGGAGACGTGGTCATAGAAAATTATGCGCCAGGGGTAATGAAAAGGCTGGGCATTGATTACCCTGTCCTGCGGGAAGTTAATCCGCGAATTATCATGTGCAGTATCAGTGGCTTTGGCCAATGGGGACCTTATTCTGAACGTATGTCCTTTGACATTATTGCCCAAGCTATGAGTGGCCTAATGTCCATCACTGGCCACCCTGATTCCCCACCCACCAAAGTAGGCACATCTTTAGGAGATGTAACCGCTTCTTTACACGCTGCTTTCGCCATTATGGCCGCTCTTTGGTACCGCGAAAAAACAGGGGAAGGTCAATATATAGACGTCTCCATGCAAGAATGTACAGTTGCTATCTTGGAGGGCGCAATCCCGCGCTGGACAATTGGAAAGGAGCTTTTGACCCCCATTGGTTCGATGAATCCCCATGAATGCCCTATGGCTGCTTTCCGGTGTAAAGATGGCTATATAATCATTGCTACGGTTGGGGATGAACACTGGCAGCGCTTCTGCCGCGCGCTTAATAGACCTGATTGGGCTGCGGATCCGCAGTATAAAACCAAGCGTCAGCGCTGGGAAAAGAAATATTTTCTCCAAGAAGAGATTGAAAAAATTACCACCCAATATACCGTGAAAGAAGTGGGCGAGATGTTAGATCGCGAGCGGGTGGCTAACTCGCCCATTTTAAATATTCAACAAGTAGTAGATGATCCTCATCTCCATGCCCGCGGATATTTTGTGGAGGTGGAACATCCTGTCATTGGCCGAGCCAAGATACCCGGGGTACCTTTTAAACTATCCACGACTCCAGGAGCAGTGACTCGACCCTCCCCTTTGGTGGGAGAGCATAACGAACTCATCCTCAAAAAGTATCTCGGGATGAGCCCAGAGGATGTTAAGAGACTAAAGGAAGAAGGAGTCCTTTAGTCCCCTAAGAAAAATGCTCTTCGCCAACTTTATTTTACGGAATCCTTCCTAAATATCGGGCAATATTTGGCTCAGCCTGCCGGATAATCAGACGAACTCTAATAATTGAATATCAAAAGTTAGGTCTTTCCCAGCCAAAGGATGATTGGCATCAAGGGTTACCGTTAGTTCTGACGAATCGATTACGGTAACAGCCATAATTTGGCCGTCAGGCTGGCGAATCTGCAAGTGATCTCCAATCTGGGGGTTGAGATCAGGAGGGAGTAAATATTTTTGAACCACGATCACTAATTCATCCAGGTGGGGGCCAAAAGCTTCTTCAGCAGGAACACTGACGGTCTTCGTTTCGCCCGGGTTCATGCCGATGACGGCCTTTTCGAATCCTGGAATAATTTGGCCAAGACCGATAGTGAATTCCAGGGGTTCACTATCCGCAGAGGAACTGAAGATAGTTCCATCTTCTAATTTTCCTGTGTAATGGACTTTTACGGTGTCGCCTTCTTTTGCTTGGGTCATCATTTTCCCCTTTCGATTTTACTGCCTTCTCAGGGCCTTTTGGGTCTCCTGGGAAAGGAAATACTTTTTACCCGGGCGGCTAAAAACCGACCGCTATAAAAATCACTTTCCCCAAAGTCATCTTCGACATTTAGGCTTTATATTAATATAGCAAAGATTTAGTTGAAGATACAGAAAAAACTTCAGGGAATTCAATTTTTATTTCGGCGATTTGGTTATCATAGATGAGCCCTTAGTTTAAAGATAGCAAAATTTTGAATAAGGAAAAAATGTTTGTGATATAATATTCATTAATCCTGCCCACTCGTACTCCTGCCAGGGGGGTGAATATATGAAAATTACCCGCCGAAATTTTATTAAAAAATCAATACTTTGGGCTGGAATGTTTTCTTTCCCAGGGGCGATAGCCTCTGGCCACCCCAAAAAAGAAGAATGGCGCCCAGCTTATGAAAAATTAGAGAGAGAAGGCAAGTTGGCCGCCAAGATCAAACAAGCTTACAACATTTTTAAAGAGTGTCGCTTATGCCCCCGGCAATGTGGAGTAAACCGCTTAAAAGGGGAACGGGGTTTCTGCCAGGCACCGGCCAAATGTATGGTTTATAGCTTTCATCCCCACTTTGGCGAGGAGGTTCCTCTGGTAGGCGAAAATGGTTCGGGTACCATTTTTTTCTCTAACTGCAATCTGCGCTGTATTTTCTGTCAAAACTGGCCAATTTCTCATGAAGGAAGAGGGAAAGAAATAGAAGATGAAGAGTTGGCGGAGATGATGCTTAAGCTGCAAAAAATGGGCTGTCATAACATTAATTTAGTAACACCCACGCATGTCATGCCTAATATCATAAATGCCACTAGAATAGCTTTAAAAAAAGGATTACAGATTCCTTTAGTTTATAATACAAGCGGCTATGAAAGATTGGAGATGCTGAAGATTTTAGATGGTATTGTAGATATTTATTTGCCGGACTTAAAATATATGGATGCCGAACAGGCAGCGAAATATTCAGCAGGAGCCTCTGATTACCCAGAAGTAACTCAAAAAGCGATCTTAGAGATGCATCGCCAAGTAGGTGTTTTGAAAGCAGACAAAAATGGTTATGCTGTGCGCGGTCTAATTATCCGCCATTTAGTAATGCCTAATCGCGTCGCTGGTACAGAGAAATTTGTGAAATGGGTGGCTGAAAACTTGCCCAGGAATACTTATGTAAATATCATGGCCCAATATCGGGTGGAATACAAAGCCTATGAATATCCGGAAATTGCCCGGGGGATTACGGTAGAGGAGTTTTTGGAAGCAATGAATTGGGCTCGCCAATATGGCTTAATTAATTTAGATCCCAAATCAGTAGCTATCTGGAAATTTTATAATCGCCGCCAAAAAGGATGAATTGATTAATTTAGCCATGCATCTTTTTTTCGAAGATATAGATAGCCAAAAAAAAGCTAAGGAGGGCCGAGGCAGTTAAAATAATTAAATAGCTAATCACCATATTCCCATTCAATAAAGCCAGACGGGCACCATCAAATAAGGCTGTGCTCGGGATTGCTTTGATGTAAGGTAAGATCCTCTCTGGATAAGCTGAAAGGGGGAAGAAAAGCCCGGCAAGAAAAATAATGGGCATGATAATGACCGCTTCCACGCGCCCTAAATTTTCAGGTTTGTCAATGAGCGTTCCACAAAGAGAGCCCAGACAAGAAAAGATAATACAGCCAAGAAATATATAGAGAAGATAAACTAAAAGATAAGCCAGCCGAAATTGAAATCCGGTTAAAAAAAATAAGGCTATTCCTACGGCCACTCCCTTAAAAAAACCCGAAGTAAACCCGGAGATTATTTTGCCGATGATGATCTCGGTAACCGTAATAGGGTTAACGCGGTATTCATCAATAGTCTTCTGGACAATCCGATGAAACCACATGCCCCAAGCACTGTCATCAAAAGCCGCCAATACCGCCGTCATGGAAATAAGACCGGGGACTACAAAAATGGCGTAAGGGATGCCTTCAATATCTTGAATATACCCCTTTAGTCCCAGCCCAAAAGTGAGAAAAAAAGTCAAAGGAAAGGAGAGGACAGTAGCCATTTCTGAAAAAAGATTACGTCTTAAGACTAACATGTCCCTTTGCCAGACCCAGGTGGCACCTCTCATCATGTTCTTAAACTCCGACCAGTTAATTTTAGGAAGACATCTTCTAGAGAAGGTTGATGGGAGCTAATTTTTTTTAGGTCAGGAGGATCAATCCTCTCTACCAGACTTCCTAAGCTGCCCCCTTTTTGTAAACATACTTGAATCTGTCCATCCTGAAGATTAACTTTTTCGACAAAGGGTAACTGGCGAATAATCTGGAAATATTTTTCTGCTTGTTGATAAACCTCTATCGCATAATACCTATTATCCTGGACCATTTCTTTAAGTTGGCCAGAGGTTCCCGAAGCAATCAACGTACCATGGTCAATAATAAATATCTGGTCGCAAAGGAAATCTGCTTCTTCCATATTATGGGTAGTAAGAAAAATGGTTCTTTGCCCTTTGAGGGAAAGAAAATAATCCCAGATTAACCGCTTGGCTTGCGGATCCAACCCCGTAGTCGGTTCATCCAGGAAAAGCACTTGGGGATCGTGAACGAGGGCGCGGGCCACCACTAACCTTCTTTGCATGCCTACGGAAAATTTATTAGGAAAGTCGTGTTGCCGTTCGCTAAGGCCCATGAGGGAAAGGAGTTCATCTATTTTCCGTTTATAGCCGGCGGGTTTCATCCCATGCATTTTAGCGTGCAAGATGAGGTTCTCTCGAGCAGTGAGATAACGGTCGAGATTATTTTCTTGAGGCACTACCCCGATTAAGCTCCGCACTTTGGCCGCTTCCCTTACCACATCAAAACCGCATATTTTAGCCCACCCCGATGAAGGTTTGATCAGAGTGGTAAGAATATTTACTAAAGTAGTTTTCCCGGCCCCGTTAGGACCTAAAAGACCAAAGACTGTTCCCTTAGCCACAGAGAGAGAAATACCTTTGAGGGCTTGGAGATGGCCATAATTTTTGGTAATATCGCGGAGATCTATTTCCGGTTGTCTGACATTGTCCATTTTTCAAAATCAGCTAAATTTTATTGGGGAAGCTAATTAATAAAATAACAGATGATTTAGCAGTCAGCAATAAGCAAAAAAACTAACTGATGAACACTTTTAAAAATTCGTAACTAATTCAGGCGAAAAGGAGAGAAGCTAACTAAGATAAAGAAAAGAAATAAAACTTTTAGATGGTCAGGATGAAAATAAAACTAAATTTATTTACTTCTTTTAACCTTCTCTGTTAAAATTTTTGGAGATAGAGATATTTGTTGCGATTAAGAGAATTTTTGGGGAGGAGAATATGCAAGAATTAAAGCGGATGTATAGGACAATAATGGAAGACCATTTCCCCGAAAGAATGATTATCCAATTTGGTAATCAAATTCTTGTTTATCGGAAAAAAACTTGGAAAATTCCGGATGAAAATACGGGAGAACTGATTGAAAAAGGGTTGCGCTACGGAGAGAATCCAGGGCAGGAAGCTGCGCTTTATGAGTTGATTAATGGAAATTTAGTATTAGGAAATTGCGAGTTCATCGGCCCTGGGAAAGGGTTAGTCAGCGCCATCTCCGAGGAAGAGATGCTGCAGGCCGGAAAACATCCGGGAAAGATAAACTTTACTGACGCGGACAATGCCTTGAATATCTTAAAGTATCTGATGGACCGGCCGGCCGCCGCCATTATGAAACATAATAATCCCAGTGGCGTGGCCTATGGAGAAAATTTGGCCGAAGCTTATTACCGGGCAAATATGGCCGACCGCATTGCCGCCTTTGGTGGATGTCTGGCTGTAAACCGAGCGTTAGATAAAAATACGGCGGAACTGGTGAGCGAAAACTATTTGGAAGTATTGGTCGCGCCCGATTACGAAGAGGGCACGTTAGAAATTTTAAAGAAGCGCCGGCCTAATTTGCGTATATTGCGTGTGCCGCGCCTGGACCGTTTAGCGGAATATAGAGATATCCGTTTTGTGGATTTCAAGTCGCTCATCGATGGGGGGATAATTGTCCAGCAGTCTATGATTAACAAGATTCGGAGCAAGCAAGATTTTCAAAAAGCCACCGCTGTTTATAAAGGTCAAGTTTATACCATTGAAAGAGAACCAACCGAAGAAGAGTATGCCGATATGATTTTTGGCTGGGCTGTAGAGCAAGGGGTAACGTCAAATTCGGTCCTTTACGTTAAGAATGGGCAAACAGTAGGAATTGGTACTGGAGAACAGGATCGGGTGGGCGTAGCCGAGATAGCTGTCTTCAAAGCATATACTAAATATGCTGATGCCCTCTGCTTTCAAAAATACGGCATTCCTTACAAGACGCTGGAGATGGAGATTGCTCGAGGCAAACGCGACCGCGAAATAAAAGAAGAAATAGACCGGCAGACTAAGGAAGCTCATGGAGGAATTAAAGGCTCAGTCATGGTTTCTGATGCTTTTTTTCCCTTCCGGGATGGTGTAGATGTGGGGATTAAAGAAGGAGTCACAGCCATCGTCCAGCCGGGCGGCTCTGAGCGGGATTTTGAGTCGATTATAGCTTGCAACGAAGCTCGTCCGCAAGTGACTATGGTTTTTACGGGACAAAGAGCATTTAAACATTAGGATTTACTCGGGGCAAAGAAGTTAGTCATCCTTTATCGTTAAAAAGCATCCGGACCGGAGAGGAGGAAGGAAGACAAAAATAAGTAAACCAGGAGAAAGGAGAAGTTTGAAAATGGCCAAACCAGAGATAGAATTTATTGATCCAGACACCAATTTTCCCTGGCAACCAGTAGCCGGGGATACCTTAGGAATTAAAGAAAAAATTTTAAGCGCAGATCCAGAGACGGGGTCTTATACGCGTCTTTTAAAATTTCCTCCGGGCATAAGAACTAAAGAAACCTTATGCCATGATTTTTGGGAAGAAGTACTTATTTTAGAGGGTGAGTTGATTGATTTAGGGAAGAAACAAACTTATGGGGCAGGTTTTTATGCCTGCCGTCCCCCTGGAATGAAACATGGACCTTATGAAATTCCGCGGGGATGTGTGACTTTCGAAATTAGATATTATTTGAAATAATTTGCCCAAATTTTAGGTGTTGGATAAAATTGATGTGGAAGAAGGGCATAGCCCATTATGTTTATCCTAACCTTGGAGCTCGGCCGAGTTTGAAGAGGTAGCAGGAGGCGGAGACTCCTTTTCTCTTGGGCATACGATGAAGGCCGGAACAAATTAGGGGGTTTTCTTTATGCGGATGAAAAAATTTTCCTTTTATAACCCTTCTTCGCTGCCGGAAGTATGGGAGCTCCTGGAACGTTATGGTGAGCGGGCTAAATTAATTGCCGGCGGCACAGACTTAGTGGTCCAGATGAAGAGCAAACTCGTATCCCCGGAAGTGGTTATTAATTTATTGCCCCTCCGGGAGCTCCAGGGGATGGAGATAAGGGACGGGCATTTACGTATAGGCGCATTGGTGACCCATGCCGCTTTGGCGAACTCTCCTCTCCTACGAGAAAATTGGGCCATTTTAGCAGAGGGGGCGCACAAAATCGGCTCTCCCCAAATTCGAAATATAGGGACTATCGGAGGAAATTTAGTTAATGCCTCCCCTGCTGCAGATACTGCTCCAGCTCTTCTGGCCTTAGAGGGAAAAGTAGTCTTGGCCAGCAAGAGAGGAGAAAGACAAATTCCGGTGAATTCTTTCTTTTTAGGCCCGGGAATGACCATCTTAGAAAAAGACGAAGTGCTAAAAGAAATTTTAATTCCAGTCCCTCCAGCAGGGGCCCAGGGCACTTTTTTGAAATTGGGCCGACGAAAAAGTTTAGATTTAGCTGTAGTTAGTGCCGCCGTTATGCTCCACTATGACCCCCTTACTAAGTATTGTAACTGGGCCCGGATAGCTTTAGGAGCTGTAGCTCCTACGCCAATTAGGGCGCAAGAGACGGAAAAATTCTTGGTGGGAAAAATTTTACAAGAAGAGGTAATGCACGAGGCGGGAGAGCGGGCCCAACAAGAGTGCCAACCTATTTCAGATCTTCGAGCCTCGGCCAATTATCGCCGCGAGATGGTGAAAGTTTTAGTCCAAAGGGCTATTAAGAAATCCTTAAAACTTCCTATACCACCCACAGGAATTTAAAGAGGAGATTTATTCTATGAAATATCCTTTGAGGCTAAAAGTGAATGGTCAAGAGTATGAATTAGAAATTTTTCCCCACCGCACTCTATTAGAAGTTTTGCGAGACGATCTCAATCTGACTGGTACTAAAGAGGGATGCGGAAGCGGCGAGTGTGGGGCTTGTACGGTCCTTCTCGATGGCGAACCGATTAATTCCTGCTTAGTTCTGGCTTTACAAGTTAATGGTCGAACAGTAACTACAATTGAAGGACTTGCGCCAAATGGGGAGTTGGACGAGGTACAGAAAGCTTTTATCAGCCAGGGAGCCATCCAATGTGGTTTCTGCACTCCGGGTATGGTGCTGGCAGTCAAAGGATTGCTAAATAAGAATCCGCATCCAACCGAGAGAGAGATTCGGGAAGCTCTAACTGGCAACCTCTGTCGCTGCACGGGGTATCAAAAAATTGTTGAGGCCGTCTTATCTTTAAGTGGGCGCCCGACCAGTTCGCCGCCAAACTCTTTTACAGAAAGGTAAAGACATTTTAGGGTTCACCTAATTGTAAATGCTAAATTTGTTCCAGGAGGAGGCATATGGAGCAATGGCAAGTTGTGGGGAAGGCCGTTCCTCAGATTGATGCCCGAGAAAGAGTGAGTGGGGCAGCAGAGTTTGTCTCAGATATCAAACTCCCGGGAATGCTTTATGGGCGGATTCTGCGCAGCCCATATGCCCATGCCCGGATTCGGCATATTGATCTTGCCCAGGCCAGAAAATTAAGCGGGGTGCGGGCAGTGGTCACCGCGCAAGATACGCCCTTAATTCCTTTTGGTCCCCGTTCAGATGATTGGACGATCTTGGCCGTGGATAAAGTGCGCTTTATCGGCGATGAAGTTGCCGCCGTGGCGGCCGTGGATGAAGATACAGCTGAAGAAGCCCTCTCCTTGATTAAAGTTGATTATGAACCCCTACCAGCAGTATTTGATCCTTTGGCAGCTATGGAACCAGGAGCGCCCTTGATTCACCAAAAAGAGAGAAATATAGTGGCGGAATTTAAACTAAGCAAAGGAAACCTGGATCAGGCCTTCCAGGAAAGTGCGGTAGTTTATGAAGCTCAATATTATACTAACCAGGTCTACCAAGCCTACTTGGAGCCTATGGCTTGTGTAGTCCAACCGGATATCTCGGGAAGATTAATTTTCTACATTCCAAGTCAGATTCCCTCTATGACCCGTATCACTTACGCCAGAGCTCTGGGACTCCCCTTAGAAAAAATACGCGTGATAGTTCCTTATTATGGAGGAGCCTTTGGGGCGAAAATGGAGACGAATCTTCATCTGGCGGCCGCTGTTTTAGCTCAAAAAACGGGAAAACCTATCCGCATGGTTAATCCCCGAGAAGAAGATTTTATGGCCGGTAATCCCCGGGTGCCCATGTATATAGACCTAAAAATAGGGGCCAAGCGGGATGGTACCCTGACGGGTAAAGAAGTTAAAGTAGTGGGAGCCGCGGGAGCGAGAGCAGTTTACTCGATGGTCATCGTCGCTACGGCCTGCTATCGGGTGGATTCTCTTTACCGTTTTCCAAATTTAAGGACTGAAGGCTGGACTGTTTATACAAATACTGTCCCGACAAGTTGTTTCCGGGGATTTGGTAATGCGCAGATGACCTTTGCCCTGGAAAGCTCTTTGGATATGATTGCCGTCCAATTGGGTTTAGATCCGGCCGAATTACGCATAAGAAATGGATTAAGAACCGGAGAGGTCTCCATTCATGGCTGGAAAATTGGATCTTCTGGGCTGGAAGAATGCATCCGCAGAGCCACGGAGGCTGCTTCCTGGAAAGAAAAAAGAGCTCAAAAAAGATTCGCCCGGGGCATTGGTTTAGCCTGCTGCAATCATGTTTCGGGGAATAGGGCTTTCGCCCGCGAGTTTGATGGAGCAGGAGGGATTGTCCGTATAGGTCGAGAAGGAAAAGTATTGGTTTACCATGGTGAATCGGATATGGGGCAAGGCCAAAAAACAGTCTTTGCCCAGATTGTGGCTGAAGAACTGGGCGTGCCCCTGGAATGGATAGAGGTAGCCAGAGTAGATACTGATGTTAGCCCTTTTGGTTTAGGGAGTTTTGCAACGCGGGGGACAGTTTTTGGGGGAAATGGAGTAAAGGCGGCCGCCGCGGATGCCAAACGCCAAATTTTAGAGGTAGCTGCGGCCTTGTTTGAGACTGATCCGCAAAACCTGGAGATCAAAGAAGGACAGATTTTTAATAAAAATAATCCCAGGGAAAGTCAACCTTTTACCAAAGTAGTGGAAATTGGGATATTTAAAAGAGGGGGCGCTCCATTTGTGGGCACAGGATTTTGGGTGCCGGATACAGAGCTTCCAGATCCAGTTACTAAGTATGGGAATATCTCTCCCGCCTATCCTTTTGCTTGTCAAATATGTGAGGTAGAGGTGGACACAGAAACTGGACATGTCCATTTATTAAATTACATAGCCGCCCATGATGTGGGCCGAGCAATTAATCCCCAGACTACGGAAGGGCAGATCCATGGCGGAGTTGCTCAAGGAATAGGCTGGGCATTAACAGAAAATATGGTGCTGGCCGATGGGAAAGTCCTTAATCCTAATTTCCGGGATTACGTCATCCCCGGCCCCTTAGATCTTCCGCCGATTAAATCTATCATGGTCGAACCTATCGACCCTCATGGTCCCTTCGGAGCAAAAGGAATAGGGGAACCTGCCCTTAACCCGGCTCCGGCAGCCGTGGCCAATGCTATATATGATGCCCTGGGCATAAGATTTAATGAACTTCCTATAACTCCAGAAAAAATCTTAGAAGCACTGAAAAAAAAGAAAGTTAAGTAAAGGGGAGGCTTGAGTATGGCTGATTTACGAATAAATTTTTGTGGGCTGGAATTTAAGAATCCAATTTTAGCTGCTTCGGCTGAACCAACTCTTTCTGCTCAAAATATGAAAAAGGTTATAGCCACAGGCGCCGGAGGATTAGTAGCCAAGACAGTGACCGACTCTGAAGCTATGCGCCGCTTGACGAAAATTTCCAAGTGGCGCTATTTGGATGAAGAACATAATGTCTGTCGGGGAAGAGTTCCCCGCCTTTTTACTTTTTATGGCCGAAGCGGGTTGGCTGAAGAGAAACCGGCAGAATGGATGAAAGAATTAAAAGAAGCTCAGAAAACAGCGCAGGCAGAGGAGTGTGTGCTTATCGGGAGCGTCGGCGGGACCACTGTGGAAAATTGGGTTTCTTTAGCCAAGATGGTCGAAGACACGGGAATTAAGCTTATGGAACTTAATTTTGGATGCCCCCATCCTTCCGAAATGAAAGGGGCGCATACGGGGATGCTGGTAGGGCAAGATAAAAATGCGGCCACTGAGATCACCCAAGCTGTGACCAAGGCAGTGCAAGTTCCAGTAATAATAAAATTAACTCCTCAGGTAGCGGACGTGGTCGAAATGGCCCGGGCAGTGAAAGAGGCGGGGGCGGCAGGTGTAACTATTATAAATCGCTTCGTGGGATTTTGCGTGGACATTGAAAAAGGCCGGCCCCTTCTAAATGGATGGGCTGGAGTTGGAGGGCCATGGGTTAAACCCCTCACTTTGCGCTGGGTGTCCAAAGTCTTTATGAGCCTTGACCTGCCCATCTCGGGGACAAATGGCATTTATGATTGGAAGGACGTAGTAGAGTTTATGATGTCTGGAGCATCCACAGTTCAGCTCTGCTCGGTGGTCATGCTCAAAGGATATAGTTACCTCAAAGATGTAATCAGGGGTTTGAATGACTTTTTAGACCAAAAAGGATATAGAAGAGTCCAGGATATTTTAGGGATAGCGGCTAAAGCCGCTCTTTCTTATGGCGAAATGGAGAATTTGCCCAAGGAAAGGGCAGTAATTAACCGAGAAATATGCACTGACTGTCAGCGCTGTATGCGTTCCTGTTTTTATAATGCCATTGAGATTCACGGAGGAAAAGTGACCATAGGAGAATTATGCCGGGGATGCGGCATCTGTACTTGCGTATGTCCAGTTCCCGGAGCAGTTACCTTGCAGACCTATGTTTGAAAAAATTGGCCCGTTAATTGTGCTTATTAAAGGTGGGGGCGAGATGGCCAGCGGCGTGGCTTACCGGTTAACGCACGCCGGATTTCTGGTTTGCCTCACCGAGGTGGCCACACCACAAGCTATACGCCGGGGCGTTGCTTTTTGCGAAGCGGTCTTTGAAGGGCAAAAAAGAGTAGAGGATCTTACGGCTACTTTAATAAAGTCCGCGGCAGAGATCTGGGAAGTTTGGCGAAGAAAGGAAATCCCTATCCTCGTTGATCCAGAGTGTCAAATTCGGCAGACCTTAAAGCCTATGGTAATAATTGAGGCGACCATGGCTAAGAAAAATATAGGGACAAAGATAAATGATGCTCCTTTGGTGATTGGACTGGGTCCGGGATTTAAGGCCGGAGAAGATGTCCACGTAGTTATTGAAACTAATCGAGGACATAATTTGGGAAGAGTCATACTCGCCGGGGAAGCCGAGGCCAATACTGGAATTCCGGCAGAGATTATGGGTTATGCCCAAGAAAGAGTTCTGCGCGCTCCGTGCCCCGGCGAATTTCGAAGAAAAAAAGAAATCGGCGAAAGGGTAGAAAAAGGGGAAATAGTAGGGGAAGTAGCATCTTTTCCGGTGCTGGCTAAGATACCGGGTGTTTTGCGGGGAATTTTGCGGGATAGAATGCCCGTGACCGCTGGGATGAAAGTAGGCGATATAGATCCCCGGGGAGTTAGAGAGTATTGTTTTACTATTTCTGATAAAGCCCGGGCAATTGCAGGGGGTGTCCTGGAAGCGATTTTAAGGAGATTTAATAATTAAAGCGGAGCTTGGGGGAGGAGATTAAAAGGCAGTAATTATTTATTTGAGGATAAGAAATGAGCAATTTTTATGAAGAAGTACTAAAGCTGATAGCCCTGGGACAAAAGGGCGCGGTGGCGACCATTATTAATACGACCGGTTCTACGCCGCGAGAGGCGGGAGCGAAGATGCTTATCCGTGAAGATGGAAGTATTTGGGGAACAGTAGGTGGGGGATGTTTAGAGGCAAGAGTATGGCAAGAGGCGCGAAAAATTATGCAAGAGGAAAAGCCGCGCATATTGCATTTGGACTTAACGGGAAAGGAGGCCGAAGATTTAGGATTAATCTGTGGCGGAGTGATGGATGTTTATATTGAGCCAGTCCTCCCTCCTCCCCGGGTATTTATTTTTGGCGGGGGGCATATATCTCTTTATCTGGCCAAGCTTACTTCCATGGTGGGATTTCAAGTAACGGTCATAGATGACCGACCTGAATTTGCCTCTAAAGAACGTTTTCCAGAAGCAGATGAGGTTATAGCGGAAGAATTTTCCTCAATTTTTAGGAGATTAAAAATCAATTTGGGCAGCTATGTGGTCATTGTAACCCGTGGTCATACATACGATCAGGAAGTTTTAGAATGGGCCTTGAAGACGAAAGCTAAATATATCGGCATGATCGGCAGCCGGAAGAAAATTCAGACCATATACAAGAATCTTCAGGAGAAAGGCTTCCCGGCCGAGGATTTTCTAAGAGTCCATGCCCCCATTGGTCTGGACATCGGCGCTTTAACTCCTGAAGAAATTGCCGTGGCTATCGTGGCCGAGATGATCGCCGTGAGGCGCAAAGGACAAGAAATTAAAAAAGAAGTTAACAAAGAGGAGATAAAATGATCTCCGCTATTATCTTAGCCGCGGGGGAATCTAAACGGATGGGGAAGAACAAATTCCTCTTACCTTGGGGAAAAAAGAAAATGCTGGCGCAAACTTTGGAAGTTTACCTGGCCGCTCCTGTGGCCGAAACTATCTTAGTTCTGGGCTACGAGGCCGATCGAATCATGGCCGAGATATCACCTCTACCCCCAAAAACAGTAATAAATCCATCTTATAAGGAAGGATTGAGTTCTTCTATAAGATGCGGTCTCCTGGCGGTGCATCAAGAGACAAAGGGCATTTTGATAGCTCTCGGAGATCAGCCTGGAATAGACCGAAAAGTAGTCAATGCCTTACTTTCTGCTTTTCAAAAAAGTTTTCCCCGCCAAAATATTTTCGTGCCCACCTGGGCGGGCCGCCGTGGCCATCCAGTTATTTTGAGCCGCAAATTTTTCGGGGATATCCAGAAACTAAAAGGAGATGTGGGCGCCCGGGAAATTTTGCGCCGAAATGAGGAGGAAATTTTTGAAGTCCAAGTGGAGACGGAAGCTATCCTCTGGGATATTGATACTAGGGAAGATTATTTAAGATATCGGCCGAGGGAAGGAAATTGACCTTAAAGGCGGCTCTCCAAATTAAGAAAAAAGAACTAATCAGTCTGGTTGGTGGTGGAGGCAAGACCACACTTATGTTTGCTTTAGGGAGAGAACTGGCGGGATGGGGAAAGGGAATTATTCTGACCACCACTACCAAAATTTGGAAGCCCTCTTCCTTCCTGCCCCATCTATTCCTGAGTGACCAGTGGGTTGATTTGAAAAAAGCGGCCCTCAAGAACTTATTTTCTTTTCCCTTTATAATTTTAGCTCAAAAAGAATTAACTAATGGTAAACTGCAGGGGTTGAATCCAGAATGGGTGGATGAGCTTTTCCTCCTTGATGAGGTCTCTTGGATTATAGTGGAAGCTGATGGGGCTGCTGGTCGCTCGTTAAAGGCCCCAAAGCAAGGCGAGCCGGTTATTCCGCAAAAGACAACTCTTTTGATTCCAGTCGTGGGAATAGATATTTTAAACGTTCCTCTGGAAGAAGAGTATGTATTTCGGGCGCAGATCGCCAGTCGGATATTGGGCGTGAGGGAGGGATCTGTCCTTAACCCGCCTATGATAGGGAAGCTTCTTTTAGAGATCGTCAAAGATTGTCCATCCCATTCCCGGTTCATTCCCTTTATTAATAAAGTGGATGTGGAAGCTGGGGTAGAAAAAGCAAGGAAGTTGGCGCAAACCTGGGAGATATATAATAAAAAAAAGGTCTCTAAAGTTATTCTGGGCCAGGCCCAAAAAGATCCTCCCGTGGTCGAAGTTTATGATCCCTTATCAGCCAATTTTATCTCCTCTTTTTTCCCATAGGTAAAAATAATTTAAGGAGAATTTTTTGGAAGAAAAGACAATAAAGACTGATTATCGTGGATTAGCCCTGCTTTGCCTGGGCCATATGATGACGGATTTAAATACCAGTGCTTTACCCGCACTCCTTCCTTTTCTGAAAGAAACTTTGGGCCTTTCCTATGCCATGGCTGGGACAATAATTCTCTTTTCTAATATGACTTCTTCGGTCATCCAACCTGCTTTTGGTTATCTGGCTGACCGCAAATCTTTGCGATGGTTTTTGCCCTTGGGTTGTTTTTGTGCCGCCTTAGGAATAGCTCTTTTAGGGTGGGCCAAAAGCTACGGAGAAATTCTTTTCTTGGTCATCTTTAGCGGATTAGGCGTGGCCATTTATCATCCTGAGGGATGGCGCTTAGCCAATTTCTATGCGGGAGAAAAGAAAGCCACGGGCATGTCTATCTTTGGGGTAGGCGGGAACCTGGGTTTTGCTTTTGGCCCCCTTTTAGCCGTTTATCTGGTTAAGAAATTTGGTTTGTCAGGAAGCTTTTATTTTATCCTACCCGGCGTGGCCATGGCTGGAATTTTTATTTTCAGCAAAATTTGGGAAGTGCAGAACATGCCCCCCTCCAGTTCAACTCCTCAATCTCCTTCAAGGAGTTTTTCTCTAAGACCTGTCATTTATCCCCTTTCTCTTTTATTGGGCATGGTTATATTCCGTTCTTGGACGCATATTGGCCTCATGACCTTTATCCCTTTTTACTACATCAATTACATGAAAGGGGATCCCATGCACGCTGGGAACCTTCTTTTCGGCTTCTTGGGGGCCGGAACTTTGGGAACATTGGTGGGTGGCCCGTTAGCCGACCATTATGGGCATAAAAGAATTATTCTTTTAAGTTTAGGATTGACCGGCCCCCTTTTAGTTCTTTTCTTGTTAAGTTCCGGTGTATGGGCTTTTATTTTCTTTATTTTAGCCGGTTTTATAATGATCTTTTCATTTTCCGTATCTATGGTCATGGGTCAATATTTTCTCCCTAAACACTTGGGGACGGTTTCGGGATTAATAGTTGGCTTAGCCATCGGTACAGGCGGAATAGGGGCCACAGTTTTAGGTTTATTTGCTGATTTGTGGGGAGTACCCTCTACTCTTTGGCTAATTGCCTTTATTCCCTGGGGGGCCTTTTTTCTGGCTGCTCTCATTCCTTACCCGGGAAAGAAAACAACGCCTAAAACTTGATTAGGGTAGTGGGTATTGGTTTCCTTCTTTTGGGCGCAGCTCATATTTTTGACCGTTAATTACTAAAAAAAACCGATTTTCTTCTTCGGCGTGCTGGATAAAAGGGAAGAGAAGCTGATAGGCATTGCGGGAAAACCTGGCGGTAAACGTTTGATGGCGCACAAGACAGTAAAGGACGTTTTCTCGCCCAATGAATAGGGTCTCGGGAATTAATACTTCTCGTGATTCATCATTTAAAATAAGCATAATTGAAATTAACTCACCGTCCGGTCCCCAATTAAAGTCCAAGCTCTTGACTACAAAGGGGGCATCCTCTGGTTCGACGAGGCATTCTTCTTGGCCAATGCGCACCTTGAGTTTTCCATTTTCGTCACGTATTAAATTCCTATTGAAGAGCAAATAAGTTCGCCAATGAGTAATCTCTTCCTCCTGAAAGAACCATCTTCCTTCTTTATCTATGCGGAGCTTTATCTCGTTCATTTGCCAATACAGAAGCGCGAGAAAATTCTTTCTAAAACATCTTCTGAGGCTGTGGCACCTATTATTTCTCCCAAGGCCTCTATTGCTTGGCGTAAATCCAGAGCAATAAATTCATAAGAGAGGTTTTTACCCAGCCCCTCTTGGGCCTGATTTAAAGCTTCTTGGGCTGAGACCAAGGCATTTTTATGGCGCAGATTAGAAATTATAACTTCGGCAGAATTTGTTAATTTGTTTTTAATAATGGTGGTGGCGATCGCTTCTTTAAGTTCGGCCAGGCCGTGCCCATAAAGAGCCGAAATAGAAATAATGGGCGAAGAGGCCAGTTCGGGACCAAGAAGATCTAAGGAAAGTCTTTGGGGAAGGTCATTTTTATTTATAACTATCACGATATTTTTTCCCTGGATGGCTGTAAGAATATAGAAATCTTCTGTACTTGCGGGCGCCGAGCCATCTAATACCCAAATTATCAAGTCCGCTTCCTGGAGACATTTTTTCGTGCGCCGCACTCCTTCTTCCTCGATTATATCCTGGGCGTGGCGGAGTCCGGCCGTGTCTAAAATTTTTAAGGGGATTCCTTGTACATTAATAAATTCTTCTATAACATCCCGCGTGGTACCCGGTATGGAAGTAACAATGGCCCTCTCTTCGCCCAAAAGGGCATTGAGCAGGCTGGATTTGCCCACATTGGGTTTGCCCACAATTACCGCAGATATCCCTTCCCGGAAGATTCTTCCTTCTTCATAAGAGGAGATGAGCTGCTGTATTTGCTTACTCATATTTTGGAGTCGTTGCCTAAGTTCCTGGCTAGAGATTTCGGGAATTTCTTCTTCGGGGAAATCAATGCTGGCTTCCACATAAGTTAATAACTCCAGGAGTTCTTCGCGAAATTGTTGGATTTGCCCAGCCAGCTTTCCTGATCTTTGTTTATTAGCCAATTCTAAAGCTTGCCGAGTTTTGGCATTGATTAAATCAATCACCGCTTCGGCCTGCGTTAAGTCAATACGTCCATTGAGGAAAGCTCTTTTAGTAAATTCACCAGGCTCGGCTAAACGGGCTCCGCATTGGAGTACGACTTCTAAAATTTCTCGGAGGATTAATAGACCGCTGTGACACTGGATCTCTACCACATCTTCTCGGGTATAGGTATGGGGATGACGCATATAGACCAACAACACTTCATCAATCACCTTCTGGTCTGCAGGGTGAATAACCTCACCCAAATAGAACCGATGGGAAAGAAAAGAATTTTTAGGCTCTTTTTTAGGACGAAAAACACGCTGAGCTATTTCCCAAGCCTGGGGACCACTTAGGCGCACCACCCCTATACCCCCCATCCCCAGGGGGGTAGAGATGGCGGCGATAGTATCCTCTGATAATTTTTTGGTCATAAAATTAAGCTGACTTTTTTTCGGGAGAGATAACTATTTTTCGATAAAGTCCCGTTCCCTTAGAATGGGTGCGCAGGGCTTTATCATTCTGCAGGGCAAGATGGACAATCCGGCGGTCGTGGGCATTTAGAGGATTCATGGTCACGGGTTTCCCAGACCGTTTGGCTTTTTCCCCCATCCTTTTGGCCAGTTTAATGAGCGCCTCTTCCCGCCGTGCTCGATAGTTTTCAGTATCGACAACAATTTTTTTCTTATCCTCGGCTCCTCTATGGACAATTTTATTGACTAAATATTCCAAGGCCTCAAGGGTCTGACCCTTGCGGCCGATCAACAAACCACTGCCATCGCCTTTGAAAGAAACCCAAAGACGATCCGGCTCTTCTTTTACTTGAATCTTCGCCTCCATCCCTAAAAATGACAAGATATCCCTGAGAGTTTTTTGAGCCTTCTCGGCTAAGGAATCGCTGGAAGAAGCTGTGGCCATATTGAGAGAAGGGGTCTTTTCAGCAGGTGACTTAAGAGTGGCCCGGATAAGGGCTTTTTTCGCGCCCACTAATCCTAAAAACCCGCTGGATCCGTTAGAGAGAATTTCAATCTCCAAATCTTCCCGAGCAGCATTAAGCTCGGCACATGCTTTGTTGATAGCCTCTTCAATAGTTTTCCCTTCGATTTCAATAGATTTCATAGCACCTCTCACCTCTATTTAGAATGTTTGTTGATGTATATTTGCTGCCCAATGGAGAGCAGATTGTTAAAAAGCCAATAAATGACCAAGCCAGTGGGAAAAGTAAGGAACATAAAGGTAAAGATAACAGGCATAATCAACATCATCTTGGCTTGAGTCGGATCTCCGGGCGAGGGAGTCATATATTGCTGGATAAACATGGAGATGCCCATGAGGATTGGCGAAATATAGTAAGGATCATGGGCCGAAAGATCCTTTATCCACCAATAAAATGGAGCATGCCGAATTTCTATGGAGTAGAGGAGGACTTTGTATAAAGCGAAAAAAATAGGAATTTGGATGGCAATGGGCAGACACCCACTCATCGGATTTATTTTATAGCGCCGATATAGTTCCATTAACTCTTTATTAAGTTTTTCGCGATCATGCTGATATTTTTCCCGCAGTTTGGCCATCTCGGGTTGAATTTTTTTCATTTCTTTCATTGATTTGTAACTAATATGGGTGGGATACCAAAAGATAATTTTTATAATAATGGTTAGAATAATAATGGCTAGGCCGTAGTTACCAGTATAACGATAAAAGAATTTCATCGCATAAAGAATAGGTTTAGCCACAATATCGAACCAACCAAAATCCAAAGCCCGATCAAGATCTTCTCCAAAGGCTTTTAGGATGTCTAAATCTTTAGGCCCCAGATATATGACATAGGATTGAGAATGCTGAGTCTGCGGAGGGAGAATGACCTTTGGCCCGCTCAGGCGCAGATCAGCAGAGGTGTCCGAAATTTTTTTCATGATAACTTCTGCGCCTTCTGATCTTTTGGGAATGAAAGCAGCCAGAAAATACACATTTTGGAAGCCCGCCCACTGCACATTTTGGAAAAACCTTTTCTCATCTTTTAAATCGCTTAGTTCAATTTCATGGAGTTCTTTTTTGATCAAAGTGGTAAAAGGTGGTACAGGTGGTCCTGCGGCACTTCCTGAACCAGGGACACAGGCAAACCCACTGCTATCCCCAGAAGTAGGGACCTTTCCCGCCCAGTGCAAAGTGGGTCGGCCTTCGTATTGGTTGGTCGACCGGTTAAGTAGACTGATGTTCAAGTCCATCCGGTAGTTATCAGCGTATAAAGTTATTTGATGACTAACTACTAACCCCTCTGGAGATGCCCAGGTAAATATTAAATCTCCCTTGGGTTGACTTGGACCAAGCTTTAAGCTTTCTGTATTAACTTTAAAAACCGAATCAGGAGAAAAAGAGAAATTCGCTTCCTTTATTTCCAGGCCAAAAGGATAACCATCACTCAATGCTTGGGTAGCCAGATCAATTGGTTTAGCACCCTCGCCTATTTTGTCCATGTATTTTTTTACTTGCCAGCTCTTTAAACGGGCTCCCCGCGTATCAAAGATGGCTGTATAAAGAGGAGTTTCCACGGTAACATTTTTCCCTGGCTGAATTTTTATTTCTTCTTTAATAGGCAAAGGCTTAGCTTGCGGCGGAGGTGTCTTTTTTTCTTCTACGGGAGCAGCTTTTTCGACAGGGGCTGTTTTTTCTACCTGGCCTTTAGGAGCTTCAGGCAGAGGTGGGGCGAAGTACTGTTGATAAATTATTAAAATAATCAAAGAGATAATTACAGCTAATAAGGCCCGCTTTTCCATATAAAAACTCCCTTAAAATGATTTTTCCTCTTCGGAAAACAAGGTATGTAATTAATGGGTAAATTAGGATTTTACCACCGGGTCGTACCCTCCAGGATGAAAAGGATTACACCGCACAATCCGCCAGATGGTTAAAAGGAACCCTTTCCCCGGTCCAAATTGCGCCACCGCTTCTAAAGCATATTGGGAACATGAAGGTGAAAAGCGGCAGGAGGGAGGGAATAACGGGGAGAAAAAATAACGATAAAATTTAATAAGCCGAATAATTATGCTGGTGAGCATCCCCAAATTTTATTCTCAATGTTCTTTCAATATTTCTTGCAATTCTGCTGCTACTTCCCAGAAGGTTAATCTATCAGCTCCCTCTTTAGCCTGAATAACAAAGTCAGTAGATTGAATAAGCTCTGCTTTATGCAGGCGGAAAAATTCTCTGATTAATCTTTTTATACGGTTCCTCTTTACTGCTGATCCCACCTTTTTGCTAACTATAATTCCTAATCTGCGGTAAGGGAGCTGGTTTGGGCTTATCCAAACGCGAAAATGAGGAGAATAGTACTTTTTTCCCTCCTTAGATATTCTGATAAAATCAGACCGGCGGCGAATTCTCTCCTCTTTCCTGAAAGTAAAAGAGAGCATCAGCCGTGCTCTTTTCCTTCATTTTTAATACTCTAAAGCTTCCACAATTAGTCTTTTTCTCCCTTTAGCCCTCCTGCGCTTTAAGACCAGCTGTCCTCCTTTAGTGGACATACGCTTTAGAAATCCATGAGTTCTTTTCCGCCGAATATTGCTCGGTTGAAATGTCCTTTTCAATATTAGATACCTGCCTTAAATTTATTTAGATAAATTTTAGGAATTCTTTAATAGCATTACTTTAAAAAATATTTTATTATTTAATTTTTGAAAAAGCAAGCTGAAAAAAGCCTGACCCGCGATCACTTTTAAATTTAAACCCTAGGGAAGCCATGCTTCAGATATTTGTAAAAAAACTGATCGACGGCCAGGAAAAAAGTTTAAACATCTTTAACTTATTAAGGAGTGTATAGCAATCTACTTATGATCCAGAGGGAGAAATTTAAAAATATATGTTTTTTTGATATGGATGGGACTTTAATTGCCGGCAATTCTGGAGTTTCTTTCATGCGTTATAGCTATGCTCGGGGGAAAACCAGTTTATGGAGAGTAGGGAAATCCATAGTAGATTACCTGAGGTACCGTTATGATCTTTTGAACATGGATAAAGCATATCGGCAATCATTGCGGCCTTTGATTGGCGTAAAAGAGGAAGAGTTAATAAAATTTTGCTATGAATGGTTTGCGGAGCGGGTAGAGAAATTAATTTATCCTGAGGTTAAAGAAATCGTCCGGCAACATCAGGAAAATGGAGAAATAACCGTGATTATATCGAATGCCACTACTTACGCCATTCAACCGTTAGCAGAACATTTAGAAATTCCTCAGGTGTTGGGAACACTGCTGCAGGTAAAGGACGGCCGGTTCACTGGAGATTTTATTGCCCCTCTTTGTTTTGGAAAAGGAAAAATTTTTTGGGCTCAGAAGCTCATGCAAAAGATAAATAGCGATTTTGCCCACGCTACCTTTTACACGGACAGTATTACCGATTTACCCCTTTTGGAAATGGTTAAAAACCCCCAAATAGTTAATCCAGATCCCAAACTTCGCGCTTTGGCTAAGAGACGTGGCTGGCCGCTTCGAGATTTTCGCAGGCCAAAAGTAAAGTAAGAAAAATTTTTGGGGAGGCCTCTTCTTGAAAAAGGCCCCCCTTTCTTAGGTTGGAATTACTAATGCCGACTTTATATTATTAAAATACTTTGTTAATATTTGTTACAGTTTTATTCGTAACCCAGACATTAACTACGTCGCCGACTTTAATCCCTTCCAGATTTTTAGCAGCTTTTTTGCTCACGCTTAAAGCAAGTTTCCTTTGCTTTTTGACGGAATCTTGTTTGATGGTAATCTTATGCGCAGCCGTATCCAAAGCTACTACCGTGCCCCCCATTCTGTAAACCACAGGTTTAGGAGGGGCTTCTTTTTTCACTTCCGCTGGCTTAGCCGCCTCTGGCTTAGCTTCAGCCGGTTTGGCCTGTTCTGCTGGCTTAGCTGGCTCAGCAGGCTTAGCTGGTTCAGCTGCTTTTGCTGGTTCAGCCGGTTTCTTTTCTTGAGCCATGCCCAAGCCTCCCCAGGCCAACACTAAAGTTAATCCCACAAAGATAATAAAAAGTTTTTTCATTTCTACCCTTTCCTCCTTTCTTAAAAATTTAAGAAAAAACCATTTCTTACAAACAAAAATTAGCATACAATAATAGAAAAATTAATGCAATATTTTTTTATTCTTACCGTCGATCAGTTTTTAGATTCCAGCTTAATTCAGGCGGGAGGGAGAGAGGCGAACCTCTCCCACTCCCGCCTGTTTCCTGCTGGCGAGAAATATTAAAACTGTTAAACGGTCAGTTTTTTTGACCAGGGCCCCTTCTTAAATTAAGGCCTGTTTCCTATTGCTTAGAAATATTGAATCTGGTAGGTCATCATTTTTCATTAAGGACTGGGCTTATTCAGCGAAGGGAAATAGTATTCTATTTTTAGTTTCTTTCATAGGAAGGGATGATTATGGCTAAGCAGATTAAAAGAAAAAAAGGGTTTAGCTGTGGCCTACGGTCCTTTGAGCTTTTAGTGAAGGAAGCTGTAACATCTTTGCCAGAAGAAATTAAAAAAAATTTAGAGAATGTAGCCATAATAATTGAGGAGGACTTTCCCGATAAAAAGAGATCCAAAGAAAACCAGGAGCTGCTCGGCCTTTATCATGGGGTACCCAAAAGCGAGCGAGGGTTCTGGTATGGAAACACTCTCCCCGATAGAATAGTTATCTTTAAAAGACCTCTGGAGCGCATAAGTACTCATTGGGAAGAGCTAAAAGAAAATATTCGCCGCACAGTTTTTCATGAGGTGGGCCATTATTTTGGGCTTAGTGAAGATGATTTAAGGTCTTTGGAAGAGGAATAATCATGATTTTAATTTTATAAATAAGTCCAATTGGTGAGGAGAAAGAGGCTCAAGCCGGGGGGCAAGAGCACGGGTTGGTTAAGCACAACGGACAAACTTGGGGGTATTTTTTTAAAACCTCGGCTTCTAAGTCAATTTGCATTAAATTGGCCAAGGAAACTAACCAAGCCATAACGTCAGCCATCTCTTGGCCTAAATTCTTTAATTCATTACGCCGGTAAGCCCTAGTCAGCTCTCCTACCTCTTCTAAAAACCAAAGGAATGTTTTATCGGTGCCCCTAAGAGAGTCGCGCTTTTGATAGAGGCGGCTGATTAAATTCTGAAACTCTTTAATTTCCATGAGGTCCTCCTGGAAAAATTTTTAAAAATATAATATCTTAATTTTGTATCATGAGTGGGGATTTGGAGCAATATTTCCTCCTCCCCCCGCCTCTGACCATTAAAGGGAGGCAAAGGCGCGGGGGTAATATCCAGGTAGAATTGAAATATTTTTTCTTGACATTGAAAAAAATCATTATATATTAAAGTTTTAATTATCATTTATGATTTGAGCGAGAATCAATTGAAATTTCGTTTGGAAGATATAAGCACAGAAGGCCAGGAAACGATAATTGACGAGAGTGCAGAATGGTTAGATGATCGTCTAGCCCATGAAACTTTTAGGTTTTTCTATTTTGTACCCCCTATTAAATTGCATCTGCACTTACGTCGTTCGGGAAGAATAGTTATTTTAACGAGTGTATTAGAATTCACAGTAAAATGGGTTTGTGCACGATGCTTGGATTCTTTTGTTAGACCTATGAAAGCAGAATATACTACCACATTGCGGCCAAAACCAGATCGTCCCTTAGCTCAAGAAGTGGAACTGACGCGGGAAGATTTAGAGACAGAATTTTATGAGGGGGAAGAAATAGATTTGACTAATCTGCTCCAAGACCAAGTTTTATTGACCCTCCCCCCCAAAGTACTTTGTAAAGAAGATTGTCGGGGCTTATGCCCTAAATGCGGGAAAAATTTAAACCGAGAAGTATGCCAATGCGCGGAAAAAGATTTGGATCCCCGGTGGGCAGCCTTGAAGAGTTTCCGCGCTCACTAAAGAGGAGGTGAAGTAAAATGCCCAATCCTAAAAGAAGGCATTCCAAATGTAGACGGGATAAAAGGCGCACCCATGACCGCTTGCCTACCCCGTCTTTTTCCATATGTCAGCAATGCGGTGAACCTAAAGCTCCGCACCGAGTTTGCCCTCATTGTGGAAGCTATAAAGGGCGAGCCGTAGTGGAAACGGAAGAAGATTGATGGGAGATAAACCTTTGAAAATAATAGTCGATGCGATGGGCGGGGATTTTGCCCCCCAAAATATTGTAGAAGGTGCTCTTTTAGCTGCCCAAGAGCATAAAATTCCAGTAATTTTGGTGGGGGATAAGGAGAAAATTGAGGCCTTAATGAGGGATTTTCCGGGAGAAAAAGATTTACCTGTAACTATAGTCCATGCTTCTGAGGTAGTGGGCATGGATGAATCTCCTCTCTCCGCCATTCGTAAGAAGAAAGATTCCTCGATAAAAGTTGCTTTTGATTTGTTAAAGAAAGGGGATGGTTCTGCCCTGGTAAGCGCTGGAAATTCAGGAGCTGTTTTAGCGGCAGCTGTTTTTACCTTAGAGAAATTGAACGGCGTGGACCGTCCGGCGATCGGTACTATATTCCCTACTTTGAAAGGTTGGACATTGCTTTTAGATGCGGGGGCAAATGTAGACTGCAAACCTTTCCATCTGGTCCAGTTTGCCATTATGGGGGAGGCCTATGCTAAATATATTCTCAAAAAAGAGAATCCTTTAGTCGGCTTACTGAGCAATGGAGAAGAAGAGTCTAAAGGCAACGAGTTAATTAGAGAAACTAATGCTATCTTAAAAAAAAGTTCCATAGGCTATATAGGTCCGGTAGAAGGAAGGGACATTTTTAACGGGCGGGCTGATGTAGTCATTTGTGATGGTTTTGTCGGTAATGCTGCTTTAAAAATATGCGAAGGCTTAGCCGAAGCTATTGGCGCAATGATTAAAGAAGAGTTGAAGCTCAGTTGGCAGGCTAAAATTGGTTATCTATTTGCCCGCCAGGCTGTTAATAAAATTAAGAAAAAATTGGACTATTCTGAATATGGCGGAGCGCCTCTCTTAGGAGTAGATGGAGTAGTTATTATCGCCCATGGGAGATCTTCCGCTAAAGCCATTAAAAATGCTATTCGTTTAGCCCATGAATTCGCCCAGATTGATTTGCCTAAACTCCTGGCCCATAATTTGGATAAAAACCAAGAATTACAAAGAATTGGAGCTAAGAACCTGACTAAAATTTGGGAACAAATCAAAGAAAAAATCATTAGCTAAAGAAGGGCTAAGCATAAATTAATGTGGAAGAGGAAAGGAAATGGTTAAGTCGCGCATAATTGCTACTGGTGCTTACTTGCCTCCCAAAATTTTAACAAATTTTGACTTAGAGAAGATGGTAGATACCTCTAATGAGTGGATCATCTCCCGCTGTGGGATTCGCGAGCGGCGAATTGTGGAAAAAGATGTAGCCACTTCTGATTTAGGCACGCAGGCAGCCTTAAGGGCATTGGCCATGGCCAATCTGGCCCCGGAAGATTTAGATTTTATTATTACAGGCACAAACAGTCCTGATATGTTTTTCCCGTGTACGGGATGTTTTATTCAAGCTAAAATTGGCGCAAAAAAAGCAGCCGCTTTTGATGTCTCTGCCGGATGTACTAGTTTTATTCATGCCCTTTCTTTGGCGGATAAATTTATAAAGGAAGATCCGCGGCGAAAAATTCTGGTCTTAGGGGCAGAGATCATGTCGAAGATAACAGATTGGACAGACCGTTCTACCTGTGTGCTCTTTGGAGATGGGGCAGGAGCGGTCATTCTGGTCGGCGAGGAGGGTGATCGGGGCATTCTTTCCACGCACCTTCATTCGGATGGAACATTATGGGAACTCCTTTATATTCCCGGCGGCGGATCAGCAAATCCTTCCACCCATGAAACCGTGGATAAGCGGATGCATTTCATTAAGATGGCGGGAAATCCGCTTTTTAAAGTAGCTGTGCGCGCTTTGGCCGAAGTTTCCTTGGAGGCTTTGGAGTTTAATGGATTAACTTGTAAAGATATAGACCTGATGATTCCCCATCAGGCCAATACCCGCATTGTAGAAGCCGCGGCTAAATTAATAGACTTTCCTATGGAAAAAGTATTTTTAAATATAGACAAATATGGCAACACCTCCTCCGCTACTATCCCCATCGCCCTCGATGAAGCCCAAAAAGCAGGAAGGTTGAAACCGGGCGATCTGATTTTGCTTTGTTCATTCGGCACAGGGGTAACTTGGGGATCGGCGATTATTAGATGGTAAAGATGGATTAAAACTGACTAAATGCCCAAAATTACATCTATTTAATCAATCATTAATTATTTTCAAAAAAAGTATGGAAAAGGAGATGGCCTAAAAGATGGATTATTTTTTAAATGAAGACCAAAGAGCTATTAAAGATTTAGCGCGGAAAATTGCTGAAGAAAGGGTCATGCCCGTACGTGCTGAATTGGATGAAAAAGAAGAGTTCCCTTGGGGACCCTTGAAATATTTGGCTGATGCTGGTCTTTTTGGCATATATATCCCAGAAGAGTATGGAGGTTTGGGGTTTGGAGCTTTCGAAAACTGTCTGGCGATCGAAGAGATCTCTCGGGCCTGCATCGGGGTCTCGGTCTCCTTTGCCGCTTCCGGTCTGGGGGCTTATCCCTTCCTTCTCTTTGGTAGCGAAGAAATGAAGAAGAAATATTTGCCTGAAGTTGCTTCCGGGAGAAAACTGGCGGCTTTTGGGTTAACAGAGCCCGGGGCCGGTAGCGATGCCGGTGGTATCCGCACCACGGCCAAGAAAGATGGGGATTATTATGTGCTCAATGGCACTAAGCAATGGATTACCAATGGTGGCGAAGCCGAGATATATTCGGTGATCGCCTTAACGGACAAGAGTAAAGGTCCCCGAGGGGCCAGCGCCTTTTTGGTAGAGAAAGGGATGCCCGGATTTAGCTTTGGTAAAAAAGAAAAAAAATTGGGGATTCGTTGTTCAGCCACCCGCGAGCTAATTTTTGATGATTGTCGCGTTCCTAAAGAAAACCTCATCGGTCGGGAAGGAATGGGGTTTATTATTGCTATGCGGACTCTGGATAAAACGCGCCCAGGAATCGGGGCCCAAGCCGTTGGCCTAGCCCAAGGAGCCTTCGAAGCGGCTGCAGCTTATGCACGGGAGCGCCATCAATTTGACAAACCGATCATCTCCTTTCAAGCAGTGCAGCATATGTTGGCGGACATGGCTACGCAAATCGAGGCCGCTCGCGCTTTAGTTTATGCTGTGGCCCGGTGGGTAGATACTAACCCGAAGGATATATCCAAATATTCAGCGATGGCCAAACTTTTTCCTAGCGATGTGGCCATGAAAGTAACCGTGGATGCCGTGCAGATTTTTGGTGGTTATGGATTTATGCGGGACTATCCAGTAGAAAAGATGATGCGCGATGCCAAAATTTTGCAGATATATGAAGGAACAAATCAAATTCAAAGGAATGTTATTGGTCAAGCTTTGATCAAAGAATACGCCAGCAAATGAAGAAAATAGGACTTATTTTTCCAGGACAGGGATCCCAATATGTAGGCATGGGCCAGGATCTTTATGAGCATTTCCCCGTAGCTCGCCAAACCTTTGCCGAAGCCCAAGAGGCTTTAGGTTTTGACTTGGCCGCAATTTGTTTTAGCGGCCCAGAAGAAGAGCTAAAACTTACAGCCATCACCCAGCCAGCGGTGCTCACTGTCTCTGTGGCCATGTGGCGAGTAATTCAAAGTGAAGAAAAGGTTAGGCCGGTAGTAGCAGCTGGACACAGTCTGGGGGAATATGGAGCTTTAGTTGCGGCTGAGGCTTTGCCCTTTGCCGAGGCAGTGCGCTTGGTCCACTGGCGAGGTAAATTCATGCAGGAAGCCGTACCCGTGGGCGAAGGAGCAATGGCGGCGATAATGAATATGACTGCTGCCGAAGTGGAAACTTTATGTGCGGAAGCCGCGCAAGGAGAAGTGCTGACCCCCGCCAATTACAATTCCCCGGGGCAGATTGTTATTGCGGGGCATAGAAGGGCTGTAGAACGCGCCGTAGCAATGGTAGCCCAAAAATCCGGAAAAAAAGCAATTCTTCTGCCCGTCAGCGCCCCTTTTCATTGCCCTTTGATGAGACCTGCAGGGGAACGACTCAAAGAAGTACTAGCTCAGATTAATTTTTCCGACCCAACCTTTCCCGTCCTGGCCAATGCCGAGGCCGATTTTTATTCAGGAAAAGAAGCCATTAAAGAACTTTTGGTCAAACAAGTAGATCACCCGGTACGCTGGGAAGAGTGCATGCAAAAACTGCTTAAAACCGGAGTAGATATGGTTTGGGAAGTTGGGCCGGGGAAGGTACTGACAGGTTTGCTGCGGCGCATTAACCGCGAGGTCCCCGTAGCTAACATTGAGGATAAATCAAGCTGGGAAAAAGCCAAGGCCTGGTTAAAAATAAATTGAGAGGTTATAGAAATGAGATTAAAAGATAAAGTTGCTTTAGTCACCGGCGCCGCTCAAGGTATTGGTAAAGCTATCGCCCTGCTTTTTGCTCAGGAGGGCGCCAAGGTGGGCGTGGCTGATCTTAATCTCGCGGGAGCAGAAGAAACGTGTCGGGAAATCATCGCCCTTCCCGGTGAAGCCTTGGCCATGGGAGGTAATGTAGCCAAGGCTGAGGATGCCGAAGGAATGGTGCAAGCAATCTTGGATAAATTTGGTAGGCTGGATATATTGATAAATAATGCCGGCATAACCAGAGACCAAGTGTTGTTAAGGATGAAAGAAGAAGATTGGGATTTAGTTTTGGCGGTTAACCTCAAAGGAGCTTTTCATTTAACTAAAGCTGCCCTGCGTCCCTTCCTCAAACAGAAGGGAGGAAAGATAGTTAACATTGCTTCGGTTACGGGGCAGATGGGTAATGCTGGCCAAGCTAATTATGCTGCCTCTAAAGCGGGCTTAATTGGCTTCACTAAATCCGTAGCCCGGGAATATGCTAGCCGCAATATTCAAGTAAATGCCGTAGCGCCGGGATTTATAGATACTCCTATGAGCCAGGCTATCCCCGCCAAGGAGCGGGAATTCTTGATCAAACAAATCCCCATGGAACGGCTGGGGAAACCAGAAGACGTAGCGCAGGCTGTCCTTTTCTTGGCCAGTCCGGCTGCGGACTATATTACTGGTCAGGTTTTGAATGTTAATGGAGGGATGTATATGTGAAAAGTGCAGGGAAACAAGGATATTTTCTCTCTTGACATATAAGCTGAAAAAAGGTTAAAAAAATCATCTTAATTGAAATACTTAAAAAAGGTGAAAGACTTGTTAAGGAGGTGGAAAAGTGGAAAAATCAGTGGAGCGCAGGGTGATCGAGATCATCGTCGAGCAGTTAGGAGTAAGTGAAGAAGAAGTAACTCCCGAAGCTTCCTTCGTTGATGATCTTGGCGCCGATTCTTTAGACTTGGTAGAATTAATCATGGCTATGGAAGAAGAATTCGGCTTGGAAATTTCTGACGAAGATGCGGAAAAGATTCAAACTGTGCAGGATGTAATCAATTATATAAATGAACGGATATAAACGGAAAGGACGATGTTGGTAGAGACGGAAGAGGTGGTAGCGGATGTTACGAGCTATATTTAAGGGGGATGACGATTTGGCGGGCGGAGGAGTTCTATGCTAAAGCGGAGGGTTGTGGTCACAGGCTTAGGCATGGTCTCACCATTGGGAACTGGTGTGGATAAGACATGGCAGGCGCTTATTCAAGGGAAATCAGGTGTAGCTAGGATTACTAAGTTTGATCCTACAGGGTTTGAAACGCAGATTGCGGCGGAAGTAAAAGATTTTATCCCGGAAAATTTCATAGAGAAAAAAGAATTAAAGCGCATGGATATTTTTATCCAATATGCCATGGCCTCTGCCCTCATGGCCATGGAAGATGCGCAGCTAAAAATAACCGCGGCCAATGCGGACCGAGTAGGGGTTGTAGTGGGAGCAGGCCTGGGGGGACTGACGACCATCGAAGCCTTTCATAAAGTACTTTTGGAAAAAGGACCCTCCCGGATTTCCCCCTTTTTTATACCTTCTTTAATTGTTAATGAGGCCCCGGGTATGATCTCTATGCGGTTTGGAGCCAAGGGGCCTAATACATCTGTAGTTACGGCCTGCGCTACAGGCAATCATAATATTGGTGATGCTTGGCGAATGATCCAAAGAGGAGACGCCGATGCTATAATTACCGGAGGCGTGGAAGCCACGATAACGCCCCTGGCGGTGAGTGGGTTTAACGCCATGAAGGCCCTCTCTACCCGCAATCATGAACCCGAAAAAGCCTCCCGCCCCTTTGACCGAGACCGAGATGGGTTCGTCATTGGTGAAGGTTGTGGAATCATCATCTTAGAGGAACTACAGCATGCTTTAGATCGGGGAGCAAAGATCTATGCGGAAATTGTGGGTTATGGACTTAATGGTGATGCCTATCACATAACGGCTCCGGCGCCGGACGGTGAGGGAGCGGCTCGCTGTATGGCCATGGCTTTAAGGAGCGCGGGGATTGAGCCCGCCGAAGTAGATTATATCAATGCTCACGGTACTTCGACCTACTATAATGATATCTACGAAACCATAGCTATTAAAACGGTCTTTAAAGAACATGCCTATAAGTTAGCGATAAGCTCCACCAAATCAATGACTGGTCATCTTTTGGGAGGAGCTGGAGGAATAGAAGCGATCTTCACTATTTTGACTATCTATCATGGGATAATCCCACCTACCATAAATTATGAAAATCCTGATCCTGATTGTGATTTAGATTATGTCCCGAACGTAGCCAGAAAGGCTGAGGTACGCGTAGCTCTATCGAATTCTTTTGGCTTTGGGGGGACTAACGCGGTCTTGGTCTTCAAGAAGTTTGAGCCATAAAAATGAAGCTGATAATTGGCAGTGATCATGCCGGATTTGAACTTAAAGAATATTTATTGACTGTTTTGCGCGCCCGAAATATTGAGGTAGTAGATTGGGGTGTGGCCGATGAAACTCCGGCTGATTATCCAGATATAGGCCAAGCAGTGGCGGAAAAAATTTCTCGCCAAGAGTTCGACTGCGGCATCTTAATTTGCGGCACGGGAATTGGTATGTCTATCGTGGCCAACCGCTTTCCAGGGGTAAGAGCAGCCCTCTGCCATGATCTTTATACAGCTCGTTTAAGTAGAGAGCATAATGATGCGAACCTTTTGGTCTTAGGCGGACGTCTATTAGGGAAAGGATTGGCCAAAGAGATTTTGCAAGTTTGGTTAGATAGTGAATTCCAGGGCGGGCATCATCAAAGAAGGATAGCCAAAATAAATTCTCTCGACCAAAAAATCAGCAAAGAAAAATAACCCCCCTAATAGCCACCATGGTGAGGTACTTAATAAAATTATGGTGAGTCGTCCTACTTGGGAAGATTATTTTATGGAGATCACCCGCTTAGTAGCTAAAAGGTCAACTTGTCTACGGCGCCAAGTTGGAGCTATTTTGGTGATGGAAAAAAGGATATTGGCCACAGGGTATAATGGGGCACCCTCCGGATTAGCTCATTGCTTAGAGATTGGCTGCCTGCGCGAAAAAAACCAGATACCTTCGGGCGAACGTCATGAACTTTGTCGGGGATTGCACGCGGAACAAAATGCAATTATTCAAGCTGCTTATCATGGTATCCGCATCAATGGTGCTACTCTTTACTGCACTAATCTTCCTTGCATTATTTGTACCAAAATGATCATCAACGCAGGAATCAAAGAAATCATTTTTGAAAGTGGTTATGCTGATCCGCTGGCGCAAGAGATGCTTCAGGAAGCCCATATTCCTGTGCGCCAATGGCCAAGGAGATGAGAAATGGGACAGAATGGAGAAAGAGATGGCCAAAGTTGGCCAACTCCAGAGAAGGCGAGTTATGGTTTAGTCAACTTTGAACGCAGGAGATACCCGCGCTTTTCTATTGACCTGCCCATTGAATATTATCGTTTGCCTTCCCCAGAAAAGAAGCAGGGACGGGTCAGCAATATAAGCGAAGGGGGCATAATGATTTATTTGCCCGAAAAACTGGATATCGGGCGGCAATTGCGCGTAAAAGTATTCTTCCCGGCTGAATCTAACCTAACCGCCATGGAAGTGATTGGGGAGGTAGTTTGGATAGATATCTGTTTAGAAGAAGGTAATGAATATCGTTGCGGATTGAAATTTATTGAGGTCTGCCCTGATGATTTAAAAAGGTTAAAAAATTTTTTGCATGATCTGGCGAAAATTTGAATTCCCCTAATAGGCTTACCATTCTTCATTTTTTTTTAAATAAACATTATTTTTCTTTTCCCCCGGGATTATGTCCGGAAAATTGGAAAGAATTCCTCAACATTTCTCTACAGACCAAACCTAAGATTTACTTGGCGCTCATCATCCTCTCTTTTTCTGCTCTCCGCTTAGGGGTGGCCCCTTTTTTCGGCTTGGGCGTAGATGAAGCTCACTATGTTTTGTATGCTAAATTTTTAGATCTGAGCTATGTAGACCATCCGCCGCTGGTAGGCTGGGTACACAGCCTAATCTTTTATACATTAGGAACAAACGAGTTTTTAGCCAGGTTACCCGCAGTCCTCATCTTCGCCGGCACTTCCTATTTAGCCTATCGTTTTTTGTGGTATATCTCCAGATCTGCCTCTATATCCTTAGCCGGAGTCTTTGCTTTAAATAGTTCATTTCTTTTTAATGCTTTGGGCTTGATGCTTCTTCCTGACTCTCTTCTGCTTCCCTTAGCCTTTTTATTTTGGGAAATTTCCCTTAAAATTGCGGCCCATGGGCAGCGGCACCATTTTTTATATTTGGGCCTTATTTTGGGAGCCAGCGGCTTGGCCAAATATACCGCTATCTTGTTTCTTCCTGCCCTTTTCCTTTTTTTCTTAAGCTGGAGAAGGCTGGCTTTATTATTTTCTAAGAACATCTTCCTCACCGCCCTCATTGCTGGTCTAAGCCTGGCTCCCGTGCTCATCTGGAATGTCCAGAATGATTGGATTTCTTTTCGCTACCAAGGGCAACACCTCACTTCTATTTCGGCGCATATGCTGAAGAATTTTCTCCTTTCTCTTTCAGGCCAATTTGTGAGTTATAGCCCATTTCTTTTTGGCGTGGCCTGCTATGGGTTTATTAAAAGTTGGTCGGCGCCCAATGAGCGGATCTCTCTGGCCTTTCTGTTAGGGGCCAGCAGTTTAATTTTCTTTAGTTTCTTTTCATTCTTTGATGTTATTCTGCCTCACTGGAATTGTCTTTTTTATCTTCTTTTTATCCCCTTAGGTGTTTATTATCTGGGACGAGGAGAAAATAAAAAAAAGAAAAAAATTTTAAAAATTTGTCTAATTACCAGTTTCGCTTTGACTATTTTCCTTTATGCTGAATTAGCAGGAAAATTTCTCCGTTTTCCTGATTTTCGGTCTCCTTTCCAAGATATTTATGGGTGGGACCATATTTGTCAAGAGGCCAATCGATGGCTAAAAGAAAACCCGCGGTCGCCCAAAGCTCTCGCGGTTACCAATTGGACAATGGGTAGTAGGGTGATGTATTATTCATTACCTTATGGAAATGAAGTTTTCGTAATCGATAATCGCCGGGATCAGTTCGATATTTGGCAAAAGAAAGAGCCTTATGGATATGATCTTTTATTTGTGCAAACCTATTTTGAAAAAGTAGACCTCGGGCAGAAGTTTAAATGTGCCCAAGTAATCCCTATCCAGAGCATGGAAATCACGCTTAATGGGGGAAAAGTAAATAAGGTCGATTTAGTGTGGTGTCAAAATTACCAAGGAAGGAAAAATGAATAAACCCCCTTTAATCACGCTGATTCTTTTGATCTGCGGCTTTAGCTTCATTGTTTTAAGCTATTTTTATATCGATATTCCCTTAGCCAATTATTGTCGTCATCTGCACCCAGGGGTAAGGTCTTTTTTCGGGATGGTAACTGAATTAGGTCAATCTACTTGGTATTTGGGCGGGTCTCTTTTTTGCTTTTTGCTATTTCGGTATGGGTATAAAAATATTTTTCTTGCCCGGCGGTCTCTTTTTCTCTTCGTAGCTATTGCCGGATCAGGGATAATCGTCAACCTATTCCGCTTTTTGGCCGGTAGATATCGGCCAGAAATGTTGTTTGCCCAAGGCGCTTATGGATTTGAGTTCTTCCAAATAAAATCTACGGCTTTATCTTTTCCTTCCGGGCATACTACAACCGCCTTTGCTTTAGCCATGGTCTTGATTATTTTTTGGAGAAGATACTGGCCTTTCTTCGTCTTTTTGGCCACTTTGGTAGCGGCCAGTCGCGTAATCATCACAGCTCACTTTTTGAGCGATGTAGTGGCCGGGGCTTACTTAGGCTTATTTAGCGTTATTTTTCTAAAAAAATATTGGGGATTTTATTTTTTTCCGTAGGTCTTAAATTCTTCCATCAACCTTCTATTATCTATTAAATTTACTAAAACAAAAGTGATCGACGGTTAGCTGGTGTACCTGACCGTTGATCACTTTTAAATTTTTAACCTGAATGGGGATTGATAAATTCTTGCCTGGCTTAGGCAGAAGCAAACGGGGCTCATTAAAATGAGGCGCTGGTTAACTCTTGGGTACAGGCGGGGAAAATTAAGCCCTTCTGCGCA
>Ga0129301_1000074_pt1 | contig 46213 bp, 46 predicted proteins | sample ConPoolayeHmetaG_FD_94489 | JGI IMG/M metagenome (GOLD analysis project Ga0129301, IMG submission 94489) | Hot spring microbial mat communities from California, USA to study Microbial Dark Matter (Phase II) - Cone Pool mat layer H metaG ...
ACAGTTTCTATGCAACTGCTTAACTTATTGATGTTTAGGGAAAAGCGAATTTCGGAAGAAAAAGTTCTGTTTGTAGGACATTTCCACGTATTCGTTAGCAACCAAATTCCGAGAATTTAAACCTCGACCTATCTACGGTGTAATGGTAGCCCGGGAGAGATTCGAACTCTCGTCAAGGGCTCCAGAGGCCCTCATGCTTGACCGCTACACCACCGGGCTTTAGTGCTGGTTTAAAACCAGTGAGATTTCCTTGTAATAACTTTAACGTTAAATTAAAAAGAAGGTGGGGATTATTTGCTGTTTCTTTTTTTCATGGCTTCTTCTATGCAATAGCATTCTTGGCTGCTTGGGTTCCAGTCTTCGCAGCACCACAATGTTTGCACTATTGGGTCTTTGTTTTCTGAAAAGCGTTTTGTGCAGAATACTTGGTCGGGATAATTGTAAGCATTGTGATTGCCACAGTTTCCGCAAAATTTCCTTTTTATTTCAGCTTTTTCTTTCACTTATAAGCCTCCAATTGTTTAAGATGTTTACGTTTTATGTAGGGCAAACGCTTGTAGTCTTCGCCTAACCTTTCCAGAGCTGAAGCGACAATTATTGGAAAAACTATCATTGTATCGCCAATAACCATAACCTTGTCTGCTTTTCCCTTAACTTTTCCCCAGCTTACGGTTTCCTCTAAAGTTGAGCCTGACAATCCTCCAGTTTCAGCCCGATCCATAGTTATCACAATAGCATAGTCCATTCCCTTCTTAGACGCAAGCGCAGCGGATTGAACAGTATTCCTTGGCACTCCACCTCCAAGAACTATCATGCCATTTTTTGGAGATTCCTTACAAATTTCCACAAGCTCCGGTAAATCTTTGAAGGCATCTATCAGCAATGTTTCCTCTGGAGTTTTTTTCCATGCGTGAAGCCAATATGCAAACCCAAATTCAGAATCGCGAACTGCTGGAAGGAAAATTGGCACTTGAACTTCATAAGCTGCTCTTAAAATAGAGTTTGGATCCTTAAGCCTTTTTCCTAATTCCCATGCAAACTGGTTTGAAGAGAGGCTTTTTCCAGTGTTTTCTGTGGCTATTTCATCATACATCATCTTCAGATTGTAATCTAGTTTTGTGAAATCTTCCTCTGGCACGAAAACATCATAGATGCGATATATGTGATGCTTGTAGAGTATGTGATCATCCACAGCCCAGTGCCCTATGTAATGGTGTCCACCTAGAGCTTCTATTGCATCATGAACCATGTTTGCGCCTGTACTAACTACGACGTCAATAAGTCTTTCACGGATTAAATCTGCAACAAGTGAACGTAAACCTGCGGGAACAACAGCCCCAGCTAAAGCCAAAAATATTGTACATTCATCGTCTCGCACCATTTTTTCATAGATTTCGCATGCAGTAGAAAGCCTCCCAGCGCCAAAAGAGCCAGAATTCTTAAACTGCTGGATAAGCTGGTCCACGGTGAGCTTTCCGTTTATTCGTATATGCTTCACAGGTTCAATGAGAAAGTCTTTTCTCTGCATCAAATTTCACACTCAGAATTTCATTAGTATAGAATGAGTGAAAGAAATAATTTTCTATGCTTGTCGCAAACAAAAAACGGAAACAGTTTATTCTTTTGTAGGAAATTTAGTTACAAGAACTGGACATGAGGCATGATGTATTACTCCGTCAGTGACACTGCCCAAAAGCAGTTCTCTTATCTTGCTTATTCCTCTTGCTCCGATAACTATTAAGTCAAATTTGCCCTCTTTTGCTGTTTTAATGATTTCCTGGACTGTGTGTCCCTCCTTAAGTATGGTTTCAACTTGGACTCCTTCAGCCTTAGCTTTTTCTTCGCCTTCTACTAAAATGCGCACACTTGCGTTCCGTGTTGCCTCAACAGTTTTGGAGATTTCTGCAGGAGTCATAACAGGAACCATTGTCGGTGTTAAAGTGGAGGGTTCAGGAATCATAACAGGGCTAACTGTTACTGAATAAACGTGAATCAACACTATTTTTGCATTAAATTTTTTGGCTATTTCAATTGCTATGGTTAAGGCTTTTGAAGAATGCTCAGAACCATCCAATGGAACAAGAATTTTCTCGAACAATTAACTCAACACCTTCAAGATTATATTGAGCAGTTTTAGATATAACCTTTGCATGCATGCAGTTGTTGTGGCTACGGATGATGAAAAATGGTTGATGTCGTAGATGAAATCTACTCGATTCACGATGGCAAATTAAGACTACAAAAATAAAGGTAACTTCTTACAGTAGCGAAAAATCTGTGGATTTTATTTTTCCCTTCTCGTCTATTACGAGTTCGAACTTTTCTGCCCAAGGATGACCTTCCAAGTCTATTGGACACGTGCCTCTTACAATCCAAACGCCACTTCTTTGTTCAACAGTGGAGACATCTATTTTCTCCGTGTTCTTCCTCTTCTTAAGATATTCCAAAGCTATTTTCTGTACAGATTCTGTTGAAATATTTTGCATAATATGTTCCTCCAAGCAACTCTCATATTTTCCGTTAAAGAAAGCATTAAACATTATGAAAGGAAAATCGTTAGCTAAATTAAACAAGCACCAGATCATGCACAAACACTTGCTGGTGATAGGTTCAAATCGCTAAACACACCGAATTTGATCTTGATACAGCATGAGCGAAAAAAGGCGAATCATATTCCACATAGATATGGATCATTTTTTCACTGCAGTTGAAGAAAGAGAGCATCCAGAATACTAGGGCAAACCAGTCATTGTCGGAGCTAAACCGAAAGAAGGAAAAGGCAGGGGAGTCGTAAGCACATACATGCAATTTTAAATTACTAGGCAATTAATAACAAGACTTTTGAGATGGACGAATAATGAAATAGAAATACTGAAAGAGTATTACTCCACAACTGCCAAGCATGATTTGGTTGAAACATTTGGAAAAATAGGTAGAAACAGAACATGGTTATCTATTTTAAAAAAGCTAATAAATTAGGTTTAAAGAAAATTACATATAAAGAAGCGATTGATAAAATTTTCAGAGAAAATTTGCTATGCACATTGAAAGCTGCATCTCAGGAAAGAAGAGGTTACTAGACTTGGTAAGGTTGGAATTATGGAAAACAAGATCATCATGCATGTAGATATGGACGCTTTCTTTGCCGCGGTGGAGGAAAGGGAACATCCTGAGTTTAAGGGAATGCCTATAGTTGTTGGGGCTGACCCTAAAGAAGGAAGAGGCAGGGGAGTAGTTAGCAGCGCTTCTTATAAGGCTAGAAGGTTCGGTGTTAGGTCTGGCATGCCGATCTCAAAGGCTTGGAAACTCTGCCCTGAAGCCATTTACTTACCTGTCAACTATGAACTCTACGTTAAAGTATCAAATGAAATCATGGATATACTAAGAAAATATGCAGGCAAATTTGAACAGTGGGGCATAGACGAAGCCTTCTTAGATGTAACGTCAAAAGTCAAAGATTACATGGAAGCTGAAGCCTTAGCTAAGCAAATAAAAACAGAGATTCATGAAAAGGAAAAGCTCACATGTTCAGTAGGAATTGGTCCAAACAAGCTTGTCGCCAAAATAGCCAGCGACTTCCAAAAGCCAGACGGCCTGACAATAGTCAAAGAGGATGAAGCTGAAAAATTCTTGGCTCCTTTGCCAGTGCGTAAACTGCTCTGGGTTGGACGGAAAACTGAGCAGAAACTGAAGGGTTTGGGAATAAAAACAATAGATGATTTAGCACATTATGATCCAACAGTGCTTGTGGAAACTTTTGGGGTTGTTGGCACTCAAATGTATCTTATGGCGCATGGAATTGACAAAAGTAATGTGGAAGAAAGAGGTGAAATCAAGTCTATTAGTCGTGAGCGAACCTTTGAAGAAGATACATCTGACTTTAACCTAATCTTAAACACTTTAGACACGCTTTCAGAAGAAGTTTGCAATGATGTTTTAAGGCAAAATCTGTACTTTAAAACAGTCACTGTCAAAGTGCGCTATGAAAATTTTGAAACACACACTCATAGCAAAACTTTGTCCTTAATAACCAATCGCCTACAAGACTTGGAGAAAACAGCAAGAGAACTAATCCAAAACTATCTCACATTAGACAGAAAAATGCGGTTAATAGGCTTAAGAGTTTCAAACTTTGCTTCAACAGAAAAACAGAAAACACTCAATTAAAACTATTTTATTTCTGGATATTTTTCCCTAATTTTCGCATCTGCTATCCTAGCAATCATCGCATTGGAAATCAACACGTACTTAACTCCAGTAAGCTCTGCAAGTTCAGCTGGCTTTTGATCTTGTGTGACAAGTAATAGTCCATTTTTCTTTGCATATTCCACAATTTCCTTATCCTTAGCTCCTTGCAATCCAACTTCTTGAACAGTTAATACTTCCCAGCCTAAAGTTTCAAAATATTCCTTCAGACCCGCATACATTTCGTCAAGCAGAATTTTCACGCCCATCTGCCCTACACCTTTCAATATCCAATTATTGATAATTCATGTATTTAGATGATTTCATAGGCTACTGCTAAAGCAATTTTTATAAGCAAGTAAGCAGTGGAATATTTGCATCGTGCAAGAAGCAATTTTTGCACAATAAAATAGATAGGAGTTGAAATAGTTAATGTCAGGAAAAGAGATGCACAAGGCAGTCTGTGCTGATTGTGGAAAGGAATGCGAAGTCCCCTTCGAACCTGACCCAAACAGGCCTGTTTACTGCCGAGAGTGCTGGTCAAAAAGAAGAGGCCAAAGACGAAGATACTAAGTTAAGCTTACGCTAACCGTCTTAATCCAGTAGCAATTTCTTCATTTTTTCTGTACTTAGTGTAAACGTTATATCTTGATGCAGAAATCTACTTTTGGAGTTTATATAGAATAAGTGCAGCGGCAAGAGTGCCAATTGCATACAACCATCCAAAGAGCATAAACCAAAACTCGATTCCCCAGTACAGAAATACTTGCCAAAACCATGTTAAAGTTAAAACCGCTATAATGATAAAGATAAACCCAGTCAATGAGCCAAGTTTTGGGTATGGAAGAGACTTCCTAATTTCCAAGAAAGTTGCTCCCCAAACTAGCATTCCAATATTCAGGAATGCCAAAAAGTTAGCAGTCATCCAGATATAGCTCCTCAAAAGGTAAAAGCTAACAATTGAATAACATAGCATAGCGAAAACAGCAAGATATAAAAAGCCACATAATAAGGCTATTATTGAATTATACTTAATTCTCAATCCAAAACAGGCAAAGCTGCCAAGTAAAAATGAGGCTAAGAAAAAACTGTAAACAACAATTGGATACGCTCCTGATTGAAAAAATATTCCGCTCATAAAACTTGAATAGCCATAACCAAGCCAATAACTAATCAGATTCAAAATTACAAGCAGAAACCATGTTAACCAACCTAAGAAACCAGCAACATACCCGATGAAACCAATCCGAAAGAGAATGGCACTTTTACTATCTTTAGCAGACAACCCGGCACACACTCTTAAGCCATAGATTTGATAAATAAATAAAACTTTTGCAACACCAATATACCAAAAAATCGAAGAGAGGTTTTAAAGTTTAAATTTATCAATTTCTATTTTGCATGTAAACGGGGCTGTCGGCTAGTTTGGTCTAGGCTTGGAGACTTGGGCTCTCTAAGCGCATTGGCGTGAGCCTTGTGCGGGAAGGACCCCGGTTCAAATCCGGGCAGCCCCACCAAATTTTTGTTGAAAGCAGTTTGTTTTTGGCTTTTTTGTTGGTTTAGGGCTTGTAGTAGGAGGCTGATTAGTAGTTGGGTAGTCTCTAAGCCTTGATGGTTTGGGACGGTCCCAGGACAGCTCTTGAGTATGTTGGATCTGCCACTTTTGTTTTTAGGCATGAGCCTCATGCAAGAAAAGGTTAAGGTTCAAATTCGGCTTGACCTATAAAAAATCAATCTAAAGAAAAAGAGAAGGCTTAGACAAGAAAAAGTATCGAGAAGAGACGTAAGCTAAAGATGCTTGAACACAGGCTATCTCGAAATTTGGGTTTTGCACCATAAAACGAAAAGGAAATGTGCTCTCATAATTTAGAAACGTCAGTTTCTTATCAAGCCTAGTTGCAAATCGTTCAAAATGAAGCTTAGGGATTAATTTTTCCACCAGAAAGAAAGCTGAGGTTGAGTATAAGACTCCACCGATCAGATCAATTACATAATGCTCTCCTAGATACACTGCACTGAACCAAACTCCAATAGGAATTATGAGAATAGGCAATGCTTTGATGCGTTTAATTTTGATGGAGTACAATGAAATCAACCATGGATACGTAGCGTGGAGACTTGGAAAAGCTGCAAAATAGTTTGGTTGGATGAAATCAAAGATTGTGTGATAAACGGGCGTGCCTATTTCGCTATCTATTTGAAAAAGAATTCGGGAAGCGTGCACTCCATACCAAGGAGGCGCAGATGGATATATTAAGAACGTTATAAGGGCACTGTAGGAACATATGAGGAAAGTGAAAACGTATTTCCAATAATTTTCAGGGGAATATCTCCATAATGTAAATCCAAACACTGTGGGAATTATGAAGTGTAAGGAGTAAAAGAAGACTGCAACAAAGTCGAAAACAGTATTTCTGTAAAACTGTTGAAGAATAAGTGTTGGAATATTCCCGAACAATTGAGATTCAACGTTTATCAATTCATTGACATGGACTATTCCCGCCACATTACCCATAATTCCATACATTGTTTCATATGCTAAAAACAAAATGACAAAGGGAGCCCAATCTCTTGTAAAACGTCCAGTCCATTTATTGAATGCAGCATATACGAGAAAAAATATGAACAAAAATTCAGGTCTTGGAAATACGTTGAATCTTACACAAAACGCAAAAAGAAACACTAAGTAAACAACTGGAAGTAAAATACCCAGATTATATGCCAAACGACGATCTATTACCGGCATTTGATTCACATTCTCTTTTTGCAATGCATTTACCAAAGCTGCTTCCAGCAATGTTTAAGCAATATTAATCAGACAACGCGGCGTTTATAAACCCTTTTAGATTCTCCAAATATCTGATATGCTTTAGTTACAATGTTAAGGCTTGTTAAAGATTAATTCTTCCAGGTTTTGCCTAAGAAGTGCTTGTAAACTGGATGCCCTTTAAACCTTAAGGTCGTTTCAGACTTTTCTACAGTTCCGCTTGGAAGTCGCATGCAAATTGAATTTACAATAGCTCCATCAGGAATAAAGCGCACACCATCTAGAAGCTCACCCTTTGTCACACCAGAAGCTGCAAAGACTAATTCTTTGCCCCTAGCCAACTCATCTTCATCATAAGTTTTGTCTACATCAACCCCTTCAGTTTTCAGTCTATCCAATCTTTCAGAATCATCTTTCTTATCCTTCCAAACCTTCACAAGCATCGTTCCACCCAAGCATTTTACAGCAGTAGCTGCAATTGTTGCTTCAGGTCCTGCGCCAGCTCCAATGAGAAGGTCAACACCTGAAACTGGAATGCATGTGGCAACCGCCGCAGCAATGTCACCGTCGGGAATTAAAATAATTCTAACACCGAGTTTTCTAAGAGTTTGGAGAATACCCAAATGCCTATCACGCTCCAACATTATGACTGTGAAATTTTCAAGAGGCAACCCCTTTTCTTTCGCTACAGCGCGTACAATTTCTTCAACAGTCATTTCTAGAGAGATTTTGCCAAGAGAATGGTAATCAGTTGCCACTTTAAAATAGTATCCATCATCTGGAAGCACTTGAAAGCAATCTGCAGGCGCACAGGCAAGAGCAGAAATAGCGTCTTTTCTGCCTTTAGAAGCAGCAGTAGTGCCGTCTACAGGATCAATAACAAATTCGACCTTTGGTCCTTTGCTTGTTCCAACTTTTTCTCTGCGCATAAAAGCTGGCGCATTGTCTTTTGGTCCTTCACATGCAATTACTTCGCCTTCAATATCTGTTTGAGCCAGAACAGCTCTTGAAAATTCCACAGCCTTCGCATCTACCAAGTCTGGGTTTCCTTGTCCAATATGTAACGCTGCTCCAACAGCCGCTGCGATTGTGATTCTAGTTAAGGAAGGCGCTAAAGCTCTAAGAGAAACCAAACACATGCCCTCAATTTGATCAATTAATTATTTTACTTGTAAACCTTTAATGGTTTCCCTAACAGGCTATTGTTCAATTCCTCTATCCCAAGTCCATGCTGTCTCGAGAAGACTCGCTTTGAATCTTTAATTGCCACACCGCCTTTCTTTGCGAGTTTGTCTTTTAGCAGAATATCCGAGTCCAAGTCTGCATACAGTATGTTTCTGACAGCAGCAGCTAAGTGCGCTGCGGCGGCTATGCCTATCTCTGATTCCCCCATGCATCCAATCATACAAGGTGTTTTTGCAGCTTCTGCAATGGCGGCAATTCTCCTAGCTTTCATGATTCCCCCAGTTTTCATCAGTTTAATGTTAATTAGATCTATAGCCTCAGCTTGAATTAGGCGCAATGCGTCCTCTGGAGAGTGAACGCTTTCATCCGCCATTACAGGTATCGGCGAATTTTTCCTGACATTTATTAAGCCCTTTAAATCGTCTGCTGGAACTGGTTGTTCCACGAATTGAATGTTAAATTTTGCAATTTTGCCCAAAGCTTCTATTGCCTGCTGCCATGTCCATCCTTGATTTGCATCTATCCTTATCGCTATGTTATCGCCAACTGCTTCACGGATTAGCCTTATACGTTCAACATCTTCTGTTGGGTTGACGCCAACTTTGACTTTTAAGGCTTTGAATCCTTTTTTAATGGCTTTTGCTGCATCTTTGGCCATTTCTTTCGGTGGTTTGATGCTCAAAGTGATGTCTGTTAAGACTTCTGTGCGGTAGCCGCCCATTAGCATGAATAGGGGTTTGCGGCAGGTTTTCCCCAGAATATCATGTAATGCCATGTCTATGGCTGCTTTTGCAGCTGGATTCTGCTTGACAATTGAATCCATGACTTCAATATCATGCTCGATTCGTAAGGGGCAAAGACCAATAAGTTTAGGTGCCATTTTGTCAAGAGTTTTGAGAACATTTTCTGATGTTTCACCTGTTACTCTTTGCGATGGAGAAGATTCACCCCATCCAATGGCATCATAATCTGTAATGATTTTCACTACAATATTGTGGCTTTCAGTGCTTGTTCCTTGAGCTATTCTAAAGGGCTCTTTATAGGCTAAAGTAACAGAGTAAACTTCAATCTGTTGAATACCCATTTTAAACGCCAAGGACAAGTTTGTGTTTTCAATGGAAAAGTTTTACTGAAATTCTTCAGAAGGCACTTTTGCACGTTTTCTTAATCCTTTGAATTTGAGTTTTGCCGTTAGGATTTTCTCTGTGGCAAATAGCCGAGAAGCAGCGTAGAGGACAATTATTGTGAAAGCAGTAACATAGGCTATGCCAAAAACAGCTGTTGAATAGTCGCCCATTATGACGGCTTTTGAGGCTATTATTGGATGACTGTACGGAATTGCATAGAGCAAAATTCTAATTGCAAATGGCAAAGTGTTAATGTCTAAATACATCAGAGCAAACGATGGTATAAATATGAAAGGGTAGATGTAACCTACGAGCGATTGGGCGCTTCGCACATCTTCTGCGAACGCTGACATGATTACAGCTAATGCTAATGCCGAAAGCAATGCAACAAAAAGCGATATCCCAAGAAGCAAATAGCCAAAAACCGAAGGAACAAGCCCTAAAGAAGCTAAATCAACATTCACACCTGTTGGAATTGCTGCAGTGAAAGAACCGAGCATGTAGTTATAGCCAATCATATATGCTAATGCACCAGCAGCAGCAACAAGAATTGAACTGGACAATTTTCCCATAAGAATCGCAAGTCTGTCCATAGGCAAAGTTAGCAGTGTCTCTAATGTTTTCTCTTCTTTCTCCATCGCCACAGAAGTCGCAGCAATCTGCATGGAATACGTAAGCAGAATCATAATTGTGATTGGCAAAGCAATTGCCTGAGACATCATCAAACTTGAAAGAATCGATGGGTCAATGCCCTTTTTGATTTCTCCTTTCACAATTGCTGATTTTTCAGTAGCAACCACGTCTGGAGCAACTTGCCGGTTAAAATTGTAAACCAAGTTGTCAATCAACGAGGAACCCATTGTTTCGAAAACGCTTGTACCTAAGAACACCCCATAAAAGTTTATTTTGCCTTTTGTGCCTGACGTAATGTTCTGGCTAAAGTTCTGTGGAATCTCTATGAATTGTGTTGCATTGTACTTTTCCAATAATCCTTGATCTAGTGCATTTTCGGGGGTTGTGTCATTAACAACGAAGACTGTGAGGCCAGCACTGGTAAGGTTTTGTATGAATCTGTCAGCCCATACGCGTTTGTCATTATTTAAAACTAGTAAGCCGGTTTTTGTAGCTTGTTCCTGTGCAGATTGAATGGAAAAATTCATGATGCCGCCGATTACTGGAAACATTATTAGGGGAAGAATTATCATTCCCAATAGAATTTTCGGGTCTCTAACAAGTTCTTTAAGCTCTTTTAGCAGAAAGCTTCCGAATCCCTTAAGCAAGTTTAACCACCTTTGCAAAAACTTCTTCCAAATTTGCGCTTCCAAACTTTTCCTTCAATGCCTTCGGTTCTCCTTCTGCAACAACCTGTCCCCTGTTGAGCAGAGCAACTCTGTTGCAAAGGTGCTCAACTTCAAGCATGTTATGACTTGAGAGAAGCACAGTCACGTTATGCTCTTTTACATAGCGTTTTATTATTTCTCTAACATGAAAGGCGTGTAAAACATCTAATCCGCTTGTGGGTTCATCCAAAATAGCTAGTTTAGGCTTATTCATCAATGCCCTCGCAACAAGAAGCCTTCGTTTCATTCCCTTACTATAACCTTTAGTCCTATCTCCTAAACGGTTACCTAACCCCGTGATTTCAACCGCTTCTTTAACTGTTTCACGCATTTCATGCTTATTTTTTGAATTGAATTTAGCCATAAACTCCAGATATTCCAACCCGGAAAGGTTCCTGTAAGCCCCCGCTTCTTCTGGAAGATAAGTTATGATCTTACGAATTTCAGCTGCATCATCGACAGCATCTAAACCAAACACTTGCACTTTGCCTGATGTTGGCAATAAGAGAGTAGCGATAATACGCAAGGCTGTGGTTTTTCCAGCGCCGTTAGGACCTATAAGACCGAATATTTCAGAAGGCATTACTTTTAGGTTTAAGCAGTTTAAAGCTCGTACATTACTAAAGTCCTTAGTCAATTCAATAGTTTCCACAGCAACATCCATGAACAACTACTCCAGCATCCGTGTACCATTAAAAAACATAAAAATCTTCCGATAATCACTCACGAGTCTTTACTGCCCAAAATTCCCGAAGTTTGGAGCACGCGGGTTCAATTGCTAAGCCACGATGCACATACTTGTAGAGTATATCTCCATAAACTGTGAGTAGAAGCTCATAGTTCATTCATATCTTAATGCTTCTACTGGTTTAAGTTTTGAAGCTCGCCAAGCTGGATAAATTGCGAAAATTACGCTGACTCCTATGCCGAAGACCAATGCGAGTAGAGTCACTGTTGGAGTTAAAACAGGATTGATTGCCATTGTGCCGAAGCTGCCGGTTTGAGGAGCCTGATTTCTCAGCCTGCCTCCTCCGCCCAAGGCGATTGCGACAACATTTGCTAAGCCCCAGCCTGAAGCTACGCCAATGATTGCGCCCAATAAGCCGATTATTACGGACTCGCCTAAGAAAATCAGCAGCACTGTGTGGCTCTTCATGCCTAATGCTTTGAGTATGCCTATCTCTCTTGTGCGTTCCATTAAAGATACAATCATAATATTCATTATGCCTATTCCTGCTACAAGAAGCGAGATGGCAGCAATTCCACTTAAGAAAAGCTCTATGACAGAGAAAACGCTTGAAAGAGTGTTAAGTACGGCTGTGGCAGACATTACTGAGACTTGGTCGCCAAAAACTGCTTTTATAGCTTTGGAAGCATTGTCAATAGTTGTTTTATCATCATTTGTTAACCTTACTATTATCATGTTGCATTGGTCAGTTCCAAAGAAGCTTTGAGCTTTAGAAAGTGGAATGTATACGTTGTAGTCTGATGGTCCGCTGATGCTAAAGCCTCCTATTTCTTGTAGAACAGCTGCGACGCTGCCTGTGTAATTTTCAGGTTTTGGTGGGCGTGCAGCTGCGTTAAGCCAGGCGATTTCTGCAGTGTCGTTTACGTTACAGAGTACGGTCCCATTTTTCCATGGGTCGCTTACTCGTTTGCCAACAACCACCATTTCATTTGTTGGGTTATCCGGTATGACTCCTCCTTTTTCAGCTACAAATGTGGTTGGGTAAATACTTGCGTAGCTATCGAAGTCAACACCTACTATTGTGACGTTTCGAGCACCAGCAGCGAATTGAATTGAACCTGTCCTTTGAATTATTGCAACTGATAACTCAACATTCTCTAGTTTGTTAATCGTTTGTGTGTCGTTAACGAACAATTTGAAACCGGAACCAGCAGCATCTCCACCACCGAAAACAACACCCCCACCGGCAGAAACAATCAGCGTGTTGGTTGCAAATCCTCTCTGAAGTTGCAGGGTAATGGTTTCTTGTAAGCCTTGAGTTATTGAAAGCAAAGCGACGATAGCCGCAATGCCGATTACTACGCCTAGAGTCGTTAAGCCAGCTCGGAGTTTCCTCAACTTTATTGCACTGAAAGAGTATGAGAGAATATCGCTTGCTTTCATTTGTGATTCACCTTCTCATTGACTATTAAACCATCAAACATTTGCACTGTCCTTCTTGCTTGAGAAGCCAATCGCTGATCATGCGTAACCATTATTATTGTTACACCTTTCTCCTCGTCAAGCTTCTTAACCAAGCCCATTATGTCGTTTGCAGCCTTAGAATCTATGTTTCCAGTCGGCTCGTCCATTAAGAGAAATTTAGGGTTGTTCGCTAAGGCGCGTGCAATTGCTACACGTTGTTGCTCGCCACCGCTAAGCTCAGCTGGCTTGTGGTTCATTCGTTCCTTCAAACCTACAACTTCTAGGAGATTTTGTGCTTGTTTTCTTCTTTCGTCTTTGCTCATGTCAGCTATGGACATTGAAAGTTCAACGTTCTCTTTTGCTGTGAATCGTGGAATAAGGTTGAAGAATTGAAACACGAATCCTATTCGGCGTCTAACGTCTGCAAGTTGATTGTCACTAAGCGTAGAAATGTCAATGTTTTCAATCAACATTTGTCCTTCTGTTGGCTTGTCCAAAGCTCCAATAAGGTTAAGCAGTGTTGATTTGCCACTTCCAGAAGGACCAAGAATAGCAAGGAAGTCGCCGCTCTCAACCTTTAGGTTCACGCCGCGTAATGCTTCAACTGGAACTTTGCCCAGCATGTAAGTTTTCTTTAGGTTTACTGCTTCAACAATTGTTGCCATTTCAAGCCAGCCATTTTTTGTTTTGAGCTTACTTGGTGAGGTATCTCCATGAAAGCATTATGCCAATTATAGAGAAAACGGCTGCAAAGATGCTGAGAAAAGCAAAGTCAAACATCACCGCTGAAACATCAAATTCCATCACTGTGAGTCGTCTAATAGCATCTGTTAGATAGCTTATTGGATTTACTTGTGCAATTGCTTGTATCCAATCTGGCATCTGAGAGATTGGAAAGAAAGTGTTGCTTGCAAACATCAATGGCAAGTTAATAAGATTCACAATCGCCATTTGCGTTTCCCACTTTGTTGACCTTAAAGCAAGCGCTAGAAATACTGACGACAGCCCAAGGCATAAAAGAAATATCGCAGCGTATACTGCCAGTACATAGACAGGATTGAAGGTTGAACTGACTTGTAACCCAAATACTACCGCGAGTGCGAGGATTATCGTGGCTTGGAACATTGCTCTAAAAGATGCGTTGAGAACCTTTGAAAATATTATCGCTGCCCGAGATACTGGAGTACTAAGCACTTTGTTCAGGAATCCTAAACGTCTATCCCAAACTATGGACATACCGCTGAACATTGTGGTAAATAGCACAATGAAGGATATCATGCCAACAGACATGTAACTAAAATAATCAGAAACGCCAAAAATGTTTTTCATTAGGGTTGGACCGAAGCTTGCAAACATTTGTGAAAGGGCTGTGCCATTGATATTAACGCCTGAAGATTGAGGGGGGATGATAAAATTACCTTGAATAGGAATCACTGGTGGTAAGTTTATGTTGCCAACTGAAAACATGTTTCCTATGTTCATGGCTTTTCCAAATAGTCCCATCCATATTACTGGCTGGAGTATAGCCATAAGAAGGATTATGGGTTCCTTTAACCATTTTTTAAGCTCTCTTTTAGTCAAAGCCCAAGTGCCATGAAACATGCTTGGGTTATGCTGATTCATTTTGCTCATGCCCTAGCCCTCATCATTGTCATTCTTTGTGCCCTAAAAGCCTCCCTGGATTCTTCTATGTCACGCATAGACTTACCAGTATATTCCAAGTAAACCTCATTTAATGTAGGTTCAGTCATTGAAAGCTTCGTTACAGTATAGCCTTTTCTTCGTAATGTTTCGATTACGAAGGGCGCGGTTACTTCTCCATATTCTGCCTTAATTCGGTATGAGCCATCTTCATTTTTGACTTCTTTCACATTTTCAATAGAGCTGATGAGTTCACTCACATCAGCATTCTCCTTAATACTTAACGTGATAATATCGCCGCCTAAACTGTGCTTCAAATCTTGAGGCGTGCCGACCACGATTATTTTTCCATGATCAATTATTGCAATGCGGTCGCAAAGAGCGTCAGCCTCTTCAAGATAATGTGTGGTCATGAAAAGCGTCATGCCAAATTCTTTCTTCAATTTTCTAATGTACTCCCAAGTTGCGGTTCTAGTTTGCACATCTAAGCCCAAAGTGGGCTCATCCAAGAAAAGCACTTTAGGCCTGTTAACTAGTCCACATGCAAGTTCAAGTCTTCGACGCATTCCACCAGAATAGGTTTGCACTTTCTTGTCTTTGAAATCACTCAGCTCGACAAGTTTCAATAATTCAGATGCGCGCTCATTTGCAACATTGCGTGGAATCCCATACAAATCAGCACATAAAATGACGTTTTCCCATCCAGTTAAGTCTTCGTCAGCAGTATATTCTTGCGGAACCACCCCGATGACATTTCTAACTTCATTGCTCTGCTTTGCAATGTCAAAGCCTAAAACAGAAGCTTTGCCTTCTGTAGGCTTCAAAATAGTTATCAACATATTGATCGTTGTAGTTTTTCCAGCGCCATTGGGCCCGAGAAAACCAAAGATTTCACCATGTTTGACGCCGAAATTGACATGATCAACAGCCATCAAATGTTTATTAAAAACCTTGGTCAGCCCTTCAGCAATAATCACATCATCACTCATTTTTTGTCCCTCTCAGTTTTTGATTTATCTTTTCAAGCTTTTCTGCAGTCTCATCCAAAACCTTACGAGCCTGTTCTAGGGCGTCTTCAGAGAATTTCTCTTCTAGGCTGCTTCCAAGCTCAAAAAAGGCAGACATCAACTTATGCATCGTTTCTCTCACCTCAACTGTTTTTTCTGCTGGTATTCTGAACCACAATCCAAGAAAAGGCGGAGCAAAAAACCTTGCCTCTTTCCTGAATTTCACGCCAATCCTTCTTTGCTCTTCCAGAAGTTTCCTACCACTCTGTGTAAGCTCATAACGTTTAAGCCCATTCTCGTCAATAGGCAGTTCCTTCACGTAACCGTTATCTTGCAACCAAGCTAATAGCGGATAAACCGAACCTGGACTTGGTTTCCAACGTCCATCAGTCCTCTTCTCAATCTCATTAATTATTTCTGACCCAGACATAGGCTTCTGGCTTAAAGATTCAAGAACATGATAACGAATGAACCCTTTAGGCACCATAGCAGTATGCTTCATCCAATGTCTTCTACGCCCTAGCATTCTATCACCATTGATATCGCCGTTGATATCAACAGTGATATTTAAACCTATCGCAACAACTAAAGCAAAAGAACGTTTGGTGGGGCTGGTTAGATTTAGACTTACGTTTAAATCTTACAATTTCGCTTCATCAAAGAAAACCACATGCGCCGTCAGAGACAGCAGTCGTTGATGGGTTTCTGGTACAAAGCTGGCAATTGTCTTTAGTCATGACTCTTACTCTGGGCAGAATCACTAGGAGTCAAAACCACCAGCTTAAGCAAGCTTGTTATATAGATGAGAGACGATTTGGTTTTAATCAGGTGAATTTCTTGGACAAATGGAAATATTACGACATTCGTCATAAGAACCACTTCCTATGCAATCCAATGAAACAGGAAAAGTTCGAAGAGCTATGTAGGCTTCTCAGACTAAAGCGAGGATCCCGGATTCTAGATATAGCCTGTGGAAAAGGAGAATTTCTAATCAGGTTGGCGGAACTGTATGATATATCAGGTGTAGGTGTTGACATATCGCCTTATTGCATTCGAGATTGCTTGGAAAAGTACCAGAACCGCACACCAAATTCTGATATTAAGTTCATTGAAATAGATGGCGCAAAATACAAGCCTGAAACTTGCGAGTCTTTCGATTTAGCCATGTGTATAGGTGCAACTTGGGGTTACGGCGGCTATCGTGGGACGATACAAGCCCTAAAGAAAATGACAAAACCCAGCGGATTAATAATGGTGGGAGAAGCCTTCTGGTTAAAAGAACCAAATGAAGAATATTTAAAGGCGTCTGGCATGAAAAGAGACGAAATCACCATTTACTATGACAACGTAAAAGTAGGGGAAGAAGAAGGGTTAACCTGCATCTATTCACTTGTAAGCAGCCATGATGACTGGGATCAATATGAATGGCTCAAGTGCTGGGCAACGGATGACTATGTACGGGTTCATCCTGACGATCCGGATATTCCCGAGCTACTGGAGCGAAGTAAACAAGAAAAGGAAAACTATCTTCGCTGGGAAAGAGAGACACTGGGTTGGGCTATATACATTTTCAGAAAGGCATCAAAGCAACCGAATATTCTGTGACGCGAAAGCTCGGCTACACCTTGTTTAGTAAAATTTTCGGGTTCACTTCTGCATAGCTCAAAACCTATTTGAAATTGCTCAAAGTTGGTGGGGCTGGCCGGATTTGAACCGACGACCTTTACCCGGAAACAGCGCTGGGCTGCTCCTACGGGTTTCTCTATGACCGCTCCAGAACTTCTTCATTCCGCATTGCGGTCAGCAAACCCGTTTGCTTGCTTCTGGAGCCCGTCGTCATTCCTGCCTAGACTACAGCCCCACTGTATGAAGCATTATGATTAACTGTGAAGGATGAAATATATGCCTTATTCCTTTGCAGAGTCATGCAAATCATGTTTTTGGAATAATTTTTATCTATATAGAAAATAATACTTGTATTACATGGTGCAGCAATGCGCTATCAATAGCTTAGTCTCGTCGGAGGTTCAATAAAACGAATGACAAGTTTGTTCTTTACAAGGATTTAGATGGAACCCCTTATGATGTAGATTTGCCATTAACTTCAAATGTTGATCCAGAAAAGCTTAGAGAAAATCTGAGTCTGCCTTCATACATAGATTTAAATTATTTTCCAATGAAAAGTGCAATGGTAACCCTATGGGCGGCGGCTAATGCGCCAAGACTTAACGATTTGTATCCTAAAGCGTTTGATAAGAGAGTGAGTAAGCATCCTATTCCTGCCCTGCTTTTTGGTGGTGCTGCAGTTAAAATTCACTGTAAAAGCTCAAATGCTAATGGTTCTTTTGAAAGGGGAATAAAAGATACAGATTTTATTGTTCCAAAAAATCAAGGAATGGACTTTTACAAACTCCTTTTAAATATGCATAAAGCTTTCGGCACACAATACAAGTCTTTTGTAACTGCCAATGATAGACGTTTTACAATGTGGAGACATGGACAAAGGTATAGACTCACCACAATCAATGGTATAACAGCCGAAGGAACACCTACAATAACCGTTTTGGATCTTTTTTGCGATTTTATAGATTTAAGACATAAGGTAGAAGCTAAAGACGAGTTTGAAAAGTATAAAGAAAATCTGTTTACAATTGGTTTGGAAAATCTGCTTATCTCAAAATGCCAATTTATTTTGGACTTCCCAAAAAATAGGCTTGAAGAGCTTAAAGCCTGTGAATGCGATTATAGAGTTTTACCTTATCCATACTATGCTAGCGATATGGTTATTCTTGGAATGGAAGAAAAAGATGTCAAAGATGTTTGCGCAATATTTTTAGACCATCCGATTGGAAAGGAAAACGAAGAGATAAATGCAGAGAAAATGCAAAAAATTTTGGATAAAGATAAGAAGCTAGCATTAACTGTAACATTGAATCTTCAGAATTTGAAAGAAAGAACCACAACTTTGGAAAAATGGGCAAAAAAGAGCGAAATTTCAACTGTGATAAGTCGAATAGATGAATTACTGAAGTTTCTCCCTAAAATTGATAAGAAATGGGACAAACCATGGTGGAACACCGCTGTAGAAACACCAATAGTTGAATGAGAATTTATTTTCCTTTTATCAAGTGCTTTATTGTAGAGTAGGCTTCTTTTCTAGAAAGCCCTATCCTTGACAGCGGCAAATCAAAGTTTCCCTCTTTTGAGTAAAGCCTCAAACATGTTTCACGTTTAGGCGTTACATAGATTGTTACATCAGAATAGTTTGACCATTTTCCTTCCTTAGCAGTTTTTCCTTCCCACAACCGGAAGCCCTTATTATCCATTGAAAGCATTGTGTGATAGCGAATTTTGTAGAGGCGATAGCCTACTATAAGCGAAACAGCGATGGCAATTAGAAACGATACGGGTTGAACTGCTACCGATAAACCTGATAGCGCTAAGAAAACGAGGAACAGCGTTACGAACAAAAAAGTTACAGTAAAACTTTTCAAATAATTTGGCAAGTCAAATGCCTCAAACTTTGCCTCGGTCAATTTCAATTGTTTTACTAAGCCTTTTCCAAGAACATTTTCAGACGTCACGGTTTCTTTTGAAGCAATGCTGAAGGCGGCTATGCCTACATTTTTATCAGCAGCATTCGCTATAGTCTCTTTCGTGTCCTTTTGAAATGCTTGATTTTGGACAAGCCCTAAGAAAATCCAGTCTTCAGCACCGAACTTGCTTTTGCATGCTAACACTAATTTTCTGACGAGTTTCGGGTCAAAATTCTGTTGCGTATAAACCAATAAATGAATTTTATATTTTGGTGTAACTAACGCTGAAAAAACTTTTGACAATAAGAAGCCTTTTTCCCGTAAGCTTCCATAGGCGTGTATGGGGAAAACAACATCGCCTATCTCGTAATCCTTGTGGATTTCGCTAAAATTAGCAAGCCACCTTAGGTTGCCTCTCACTAATTGCTCCTCAACCATGTCAATTACAAAATCCAATTCATACAAGACTGAAGCACCATGCACCTAGCATGAAAGTAAATAAAAAAGGGGAGAATATTTAAGGCTATTCTGGCGGTATGCTAATGTAAAGCGTGCGCATGTCAACGCCTCTAGTAGTATTTCTGTACATGTAGTAGACGTATAGCAGTATACCTACAATTATGCAGCCAAAAAAACCAATCGCGCTTACTATATCTGCAGTTTCTGCACCTGTTGTGAAAAGTGACCAGATCCATGGGGACTCCTTTATGAAAATGTACAGACAGAAGGCACCTCCAAGCGTTGCCAAAAATCCTAAGCCAACAACAGAGCCTAATGAATGTTTTACCGCTGCACGGTCATAGATTTCTTTTCTCTCTAATGGCAAAAGCATACATGAAACACAGAATAGTGTCAAGAAGAACGCGTCGAATATGTCGGTTCCGACGACTCCTGCAAAAGCCAAATAGCTAGCAGCTCCTGCGGGGAAGTTGGCTTCTGCCATGCATGCTGGAATAGCGAAAACTGCAGTGATTATTATAGCCCAAACTGGCGCATGCCATTTTTCGCTTACGTAGGCGAATTTTTCAGGCATCATTTTGTCGAAAGACATGGCGAAGAACGTTCTAGAAGCAACAAGCAGGAAGGGCGGAATGTCATTAGCAACCCAAAGTACACCGCCTAAAGCAATTAACCATGCAAAAATTCCCAAATTCATGCCCATTGCAGTGATTGAGGCTATACCTGTACTCCAAGCGCCTAAGAAATTGATTCCATGATATGCAGGGTCTGCACTTTCTGCTATGTGTGTCCAGTTTCCCTCACCGTATCTCGTAACATTAGGGTCAACGCCTACATATTCATATGCCGCTGTCCAGTTAACAGAACCGTAGCTCAGAAATGAATATGCTTGGTAAAAGCTCCATTGATTTCCTGGGTCGGTTGTTGTATCAACAGCAACATTCATAGTGGAGGCTGCTGAAAGTGAAGAGGCTAGCAAATACACTACCATTATCACTAATCCAGCTACGAGAAGTACTTTAGGAAGTTTCTTGTTTGCTTCTTTAACTTCTCCTGCGACAAATGTGGTGGCGTACCAACCCATGTAAGCCCAGAAAGCGCCTCCTAATGCGACAGAAAAGGCAGTGAAGAAGCCAGTTTTTGCTTCCAACATTCCACTGTGAAGAGCCAAATCCACTAAGCTCTTAGGCGTAACGTTCATTACAGTGCTCACTCCATTAGCGACAAGGCTTGGATCCATGATGCCTGCTGCCCACATTGCAAAGAAAATTATTGTTATCGCTGCAGGTACGTAGAATATCACTTCCAGTAGTCGACCGTAAAGCTTGGTTCCTAATAGTGCTATTATCGCAAATATCCATACGATTACTAGTCCCCCGATGAAAAGTTCAGCTGCACCGAATGAGATAGTCGCTGGCACTAATGCTATGTTAAAGAATATCATTATCCCTTCAAATACTGCAACGCCTATTAATCCATAGGAGAAGGCTTCGGCAAGGAACATCAACCAGCCAGCCATATAGCCTACTGATGGATGAATTATCCTTGAAATTGTGACGTAACCACCGCCTGAACGTGGCATTGCTGCAGAGACATAGCCCGCCGTATAGCCAGTTATCAGCACGATTATGCCGCAAACTAAGAAAGCCCAAAACATTGCTGGTAAGCCAAGCGGCATCTCGTTCGTTGACATTGGAGCATATCCTGCGAATTGGAATGCTCTCTTTTGCCAGCCTAGACCAACCACGTGGCTTAGTATTATGATGACACCCAAAGTGAAGCCAATTTCTCTCACGAGTCCAGTGGCTTCCCTAGCGAAAAGTCCAGGTTTACTTGAGGTCATTTTTTATAATGCACCCAATTCCAAATGTTTTGACGTTAATAGCATTTAAAACTTTCCACAGTGACGCATATTTTAAATAACTCGACTAAACAAAAATAAACGGAATTAGCGGAGAAAAAGGTAATTGAGCTTTCTGTTAGGAAAAAAGAGAGAAGAAACAACAAGAATACTGTTTGCAACGGATATGCATGGTTCTGAAGGCGTGTGGAGAAAATTCCTCAACGCCTCTGCAATGCTCAAAGTTAATGTAGCAATATGTGGCGGAGATCTAACAGGAAAAATGATAGTGCCAGTCGTCAAACAAAAAGATGGAAAATACTCATATTACCACCTTAAACAAACCTACACTGTAGATGAAAGTGAAATAGAGAAAGCCATGAAGCAGATAAGAGGAATAGGCTATTATCCATACGTGACAAACGAAAGCGAATATGAAGAAATGGTAAAAAGCCCAAAGAAGGTTGACGAAGTTTTCCATAAAGTTATGATTTCAACAATAAAAAATTGGCTCGACCTAATTCCACAGAAAGTTCCAAGCGAAACAAAAGTTATTGTATGTCCAGGAAATGATGATAGACTAGCAGTTGACGAAATAGTAAACAAGCATAAGCATGTAGTAAATGGAGAAGGAAATATTTTAGAAATTGATGCTTCTCATGCAATGGTAAGCTGCGGATGGGTAAATCCAAGCCCATGGAAAACAACACGCGAAGAAGAAGAGGAGAAGCTTGAAGAGAGACTTGAAAAGTATATATCACAGCTAAAAAATGCGGAGAATGCAATATTCAATTTTCACGCTCCACCGTACCAGTCCAAACTTGATGAAGCCCCACTTTTAGACAAAGACCTAAACCCCCTGATCCAAGGCGGAAGCGTAATCATGGTTCCAGTAGGCTCAAAAGCAGTACGAAAAATGATTGAAAAATACCAACCATTTCTTGGGTTGCATGGACATATTCATGAAGCAGCTGGCTCAATGAAAATTGGAAAGACTTACTGCGTAAACCCTGGAAGCGAGTATGCGGAAGGAATTCTTAGAGCTTTCCTAATAGAGTTTAAGGGCAACAAAATCATAAGACTGCAAAGAATAGAGGGTTGAGGAGCAAGCCATGGCTTGGCTTCTTGATAGAGAAATCAAACGTGAACTGCCAGAAGAATGGAAGGGAATAGTTCCAACAGATGCTTTCATGAAAGAATCCGAAGAAATAGTTGAGAAAGCAAAGCATGAAGGCATAGTTTTAAGAATTCTAGGTGGATTAAGCATAGCAATTCACTGTCAGGAACACAAGGATTTTGTGCAGAAGCTTGGTAGGATAGGAACAGGCGTAGTTGAAGGGCAAGAATATAGTGATATAGACTTTGTTTCATACCGCAATTACAGGGATAAAGTGAAAGATCTTTTCGACAAGCTGGGCTATGCAAAAAGAAGGGCAACCCTCTCTACGGCTGCATCTGAAAGGCAAATTTACTATCATCCGAAAGGCTGGTTTTACGTTGATGTTTTCTTTGACAAACTTTTAGTGGCAAATCATCCAATCGACTTCAAAGGAAGACTTGAACTTGACTATCCAACAATAACAGTGACAGATATGCTTCTGGAAAAAATACAAATGTGGGAGGCATTCAGCGCAAAAGACTTGAAAGACTGCCTGCTCTTGTTAAAGGCGCACAACATAAAAGAAAAAAGCGAAAAAGAATCTATAGACGCTGCGTACATAGCTAAAATCCTATCACAAGACTGGGGATTCTGGTACACAGCTACAACAAACCTGAAAAACCTCAGAAAATTCCTAACAGAAATAGATAAGCTTGGACCAGAAGCAGACATTGACCCAAAAAAAATTGAAGAAAAAGACCGACAAGAGATAATCAAGAGAATTGAAACAGTTCTGGAAACAATAGAAAAAGAACCCAAATCTTTCAGATGGAAAATGCGGGCGAGAATTGGAACAAAGAAAAAATGGTATAATCCTGTCGAACGCCCAGAAACCGTTGGTGGATTCGGCATCTGGGAAGCGATAAGAAAAGAAGAAGGCTAAAAGCGAAAAGTTAATGAGCATAAGCCTAACGTGTATTTTGGGGTTTGCCGGCCACAGGGCGCGGGACCCACCCGATCCCATTCCGAAAATAAGAGGCATCGCGTGCCGTGCGCTAGCAGATAATCGCCTCTTATCGGTAGCTCGGAAGTTAAACCGCGCTCCGTTCTCGGTTGTAGTGTGGTCTTCGGCCACGCGAACCCGAGAAAGCTGGTAGCCCCACTTAATGATCTAGTAATTTGGAGGAGAATTACCTAAAACTTATAACTAAGCATTTTATAGTTTTTGGGAAGGTGAGTTTGTGAACATATTCCAGTTAACTGTGGTCTTGCAAAACAAGATTATGCAAGAACCTTTCGGAGAGTATTCATGGATTTTCAATTTGCTTTTTTATATTATTTTCATAGTTTTCTTGTTTTATGGGCAAAGATTTCAAGTTTACATCATGCTTAGAGAAGTTGAAGGCTCACTTTACAAGTTGAGATATATAAAGGATGAAGGACGAAAAATCAGCATAGAAACAATTAAAGAAATTGGAAAGCCGCAAACTGATCCTACAGTAAGAGTTGACAAATTTTTAGAATATTTCACAATTGCACCGCAAAGTTTGGATCCTGCAGGCGTGGTTTGGAAGCTTGAACATATTCTTGATGTTAGGGATGTACGATTCAAAGACGAAGTGAAGATGATGGCACCTGCAGCAGACGAGACTCAAGTGAATAATTTGGAGAACACTCTTGAAGCGGCAATGGCGTTAAATTACATTTACAAGGTTATAAGACACTTTTATCTGCTGGGTAAAAAGACTATGAGCCTCTATGTTATCATGCAGGTTCAAATGCAGCTGCCCCTCATAATGAAAGAGGCAGAAGCTTATGCCAGTGCACTAAAAGCTTTTGCATACGGTCAACCAATAGGCGACGGAGCTGGTGCCTTAGTAGCAGCGAAGCTTATGCATGGATATGAAATGAGAAAAATACCTAAAGACAATATTGTTGCAACTGTACCAATAGAAGGACGCACAGCCTACGTCATAAAGGCTGAAGGCCCAGGGGGAAACGTGGGCAAAACCGGCGATGCAGTCAAGACAATCATAGAAGAAAATGACGGAAAGATTGCAACAATAATAATGATAGATGCAGCCTTGAAGCTCGAAGGTGAAGAAGTTGGCGAAGTTGCTGAGGGCGTAGGTGCAGCTATAGGCGGACCTGGAGTCGATCAGTTCAAAATTGAAGAGAGTATTTTGAAATATCATATTCCAATAAATGCAGTAATAGTTAAAGAGGATATTGGCGATGCAGTTTCCCCGATGCGTAAGGAAATTTTTGATTCTGTTGACAAGGCTGTAGAAAGAGTGAAGCAGGTTGTATTAGAGAAAACTAAGGAAGGAGACAAAGTGATTATTGTAGGTGTGGGAAACACTATAGGTATTGGACAATAGGAGGATTAGAGAAAAATGGGTAAAGCAGCAAATACAGCAACAAGAATCTCTTCATTTGTACTTATGGTAATTTTCATAACTTTGGCCTTATCATTAACTGCCTTAATATTGGCCATAACTGCTTTCAATTATGGGAATGAAATAGTTGCTGGGATCCTCTTAATGATGGGATTCATAGGAGTAGCCTTATCAAGTTACGTGCTGTTCCAAACGAGAAAACGAATTTTACGGTTAAGAATTGAAACACCAGCAATAACCACAACTATCGAATGCAAGAAATGCGGATTCAAAAGTGTCAGAGAATTCCAACGTGGCGACTACATCTTCAAAGAAGTTGAGCCATGCCAAAAATGTAATGATAAAATGCTAATAACTGCTATTTATAGAGAAGTTAAAGAAAAAGAAAGGACTTTTGTTCCCTAAGTTAAAACAATGCATCCATCCTCAACTATTAAAACTGTGTGCTCAGCTTGAGCAACAGGTTTTCTGCTAGCTTCAATGAAAACGGGATAACACATGAGAGCCTTGGATGAAAGCAGTTCATGAAAGGCTTCATGAAAATGCACATTTGGCACTACACCTTGCAGCCAACGTTGTGCAAAGGGTAATGTCCTAAAATTTTCTTGAATATGTCTTAAAAGTTGTTTGGCATATGGATTCTTGACCGATCTGGATCTGAAAAATCGGAAAATTGTAATCTCTTCATAATCTTCAACTTTGCCTGCGGCTGTTGGAACAGTCACGAAGGGTTCAATTGCATAGATTTCGCCCAACTTGATTTTTGAGAAGGATAATTGTGATACATTAGGCAATGAAGTGCCGGCATGCACAAGATATCTGCCAACTTGATGCCCAGTTAAATTTGAAATTGGCTTATAACCCCGTGATTTTATGGTTTCTTCAATAATTGCGCCCAATTTTGATGTGGACATCCCAGGTTTAATGCTGTCTATTGCTGCTTTCAAAGCGGTTTCTGCAGTTTCCACCATGCTTGCATATTCTGGATTAAAACATACAGTAACAGCTGTATCAGTTACGTAGCCATCTACATGAACACCTATATCCACTTTAACTATGGATTTTTCCGGAATTTTTCTATTGTCATTTGGTGGAGACGTATAATGGGCTGCTATTTCATTTATTGAAACATTGCAGGGGAACGCTGGTTTTCCATCTTTTTCACGCATAAGCTTTTCAGCTTTTTCGCAAATTTCGATTATTAGCATGTTTTCGCGAACAAAACTTCTTATTTCCTCTCGTGTTTCGCGCAGAATTTTTCCAGAGAACCTGAACTTTTCGATTTCTTTTTCATCGTAATGATTCATGAAATCCACGCTTATTTTTATTAACGCTAACTGCATTATTATTTAAAAGGTTTGGTAATGAGGTGTAATAAATGGTTAAGATAACTTGGTTGGGACATGCGGCTTTCAAAATTGAGATAGCAAATAGAACCGTTTTAATCGACCCATGGCTTGACGGAAACCCAACGTCGCCTATAAAAGCTTCAGAAATAACTAAGGCAGATATGGTATATGTTACCCATGACCACCATGACCATTTAGGCGATGCATTCAGCATATGCAGGAAGACTGGTGCAACTTTTGCGGCTGTTGTTGATCTTGCAGGCTATGCTGAGGAAAATGGAATTGAAAATATTGTTGGGTTTAATATTGGTGGAACCGTGGAAATTAAAGGTGTCAAATTAGTGATGACCCCAGCTACTCATACAGCTTCAAGAGGAACACCTACTGGAGTCATAATTGAAGGCGAAGGCAAAACCGTTTATCATGCAGGAGACACTGGGCTCTTCAGTGAAATGAGCTTTATTGGAGAATTGCATAAGCTTGATGTGGCTTTAATTCCAATGGGTGGTTATTATACTATGGGAGCGAGAGAAGCTGTTGAAGCTGTTAGATTGCTTAAGCCCAGAGTTATTATTCCAATGCATTACAAGACTTTTCCAGTTTTGGCACAGTCTGCAGATGAATTTGCAAGGAATGTTAGAGAGAAAATGCCAAAAGCAAAAGTAGTAGTGTTGAATCCTGGTGAAAGTTATGAGTTCTAGCTTTTAACTGATAGCTTAGGCTTGGTAACTTTCGATCCTAGGGTGGCAAACTCATCTCCGCCTAAATGAAAAATCATCTTCGCTTTTCTTAAATCGTATTTTTCTGTAAAAACTTCTTTGTCTACATAGGCTTCAACTACTTCGCCTACAAATATTGAGTGATCTCCTGTTGTAAATTGGCTGTGAAGCTTGCATTCTAAGTGGGCCACGCATTCTTTTATTATTGGAGCTTTCACTTTTCTAGAAGGCAATGGTGTCAAACCAGCTTCTTTAAATTTGTCATGTTCTTTGCCGCTTGTTCTGCCGCATAATAATGTTTCATTCAATATCTGCATTGTTGGGATGTTAACAACAAATTCGCCTGACTCTTCAATAAGGACATGCGAATGTCTCCTAGGGGCAATGCTTACTGCAATTAAGGGGGGATTAATTGATGTTGGCATTGCCCATGCTAAAGTTATGATGTTAGGTTTTCCATTTTTACCTATGCAAGAAACGAGTACTGTGTGCATTGGATGTAGAAGCCTATAAGCGGAGGAAGAGTTGACATTCAATTTTTCTTTTTCTGACATATCAAAACCTCAACGTTTTATGTAAAATTTTTCAACTATATTTCTGGCTTTTTCTCTTCTCTTTCGATGTTCCACAAGGAATTTATTTATTCTTTCTGTTAGCTCTGTTTTGCATTCGCCGCATAATATTTCGCCAGCCTTACACTTCTTTTCCCTTTCAATTAGCTTCTTATCATCTTCCTCGAATAGGTAAAGGAAATACTGAAAAATCGTGCAGATACTTGGATCTGCACCAGTCTTTCTCTGCTCTGCAGCAGTTCCCTTACCGCCTGTAAAAGCATTCCAAATTTTGCGCTTCACCAGTTCTGGCGAGTCTATGACGAATATGGATGTTTCAGGTTCTGAAGCACTCATTTTTCCGCCTATTCCAAGTCCAGGCAGAAAGCGGCAGTGAATTTGGGCTGGTTTGTAGTAGCCGAGTTTCTGGGCTATGTCGCGGGTTACTCGCCAATAGGGGTCTTGGTCTATAGCTGCAGGGATAAGTGCTGGAACATTTTCACCAGTTAATTTGGCATGTATAAAACATGGCACTGCCTGAATGGCTGGCCAGAATATCCATCCAATATTTGTGCTATCCTGAAACCCAAATGTGGCTTTCGCTGTTGAATATGTTATGCGTTTTGCAACTTCTAAGGCGATATCGTAGAGTAAATCTATGTCTTGCACATCAAAAATTATGAATGTGTCTTCAGGTTTGAAGCCTAATGCAATTAAATCTAAAGCGTTTTCGCAGGCAAAATTTGTCGTCTCCTTAAGTTTCAGTTCATCTTCTACAACAAATTTTTCGTCATCAGTCATTTGGAAATAAAGTCTAGTTTTGAATTTTTCTTGAAGATGCTTCGTGAAAATCCACGGAACAAGATGGCCTATATGAACCGGACCAGAAGGTCCCCTTCCAGTGTAAAGCACGAATTTTATTCCTTTTTCATAAAGGTCTAGAACCGTGTCTAAATCACGATGAGAGAAGAAGAGTTCTCTGCGTAATTGTAGATGAAGTTCGCCTGTGTGTTTCGCTATTCTTTTCAGTAGCTCTTTAGTCAGGGGTTGTGTGCCAAATTCGCGTATTAAACGTTCATAGTCAACTTTACCCCTGACTTCCCAAGGAGTAACAACCATCTCATTTTTTCCTTCATCAGTCAAATATTATGCCGCCATTTGCTTTTTAGCTTCTTATAAGATTCGCAGAAACCATATTAATTTTATGTGACTAACATTTTCATATGCAGTGTGGAATAAGCTATAAATATTGTTTCTGCATCTTTGATTTTGGACAGTGAAGTGATGCCCTGCCAATTTACTTAGAAAAGCGAAACATTTTTGACAATAAGCTAGCGGGGCATAAGCATAGTTTTATTAAAACATTAACAACTACATTAGCAAAATTAGTTTATCACATTCACGAAGGGAAAAAGCATGGCTGAACTTAGAGAACAGGAACGCAAAATACTTTTAGCAATCAGAAAGTTAAGTGGCAAGACCTTAGCAGAACAACTCATAAGAGAATGCGGCTTATCTCACGCAGCTGTAATGCGTGCAGCTTTAACATTGAAAGAGAAGAATCTCATAAAAATTCATGAAGAAAAACACAAGATAATCAGGCTTAACAAAGAAGGAAAAATCCACGCCAAAAAAGGCTTACCAGAAAGACGTTTAACGAATGCCTTGGAAAAACTGAAAGGAAAAGCAACATTGGAAAAAATAGTTGAGAGTGCAGCACTAGAGAAAGAATTTGTACCAATAGCTCTAGGCTGGATTCAAAGAAAGAAATGGGCAACCTTGAATTCGGAAACAAATACATTACAGATTTTGGAGAAACCGAAAGAAGGAAATGATGAAAAACTACTAAAACTATTGGATGAAAAGCAACATTTGTTTTTTGAGGATTTAAACTATGAGCTTCAAGACGCAATCAATCTTCTCAAAAAAAGAAAATTGTTGAAAATTGAGGAAAAAACAAACAGAATTCTAGAAATCACAGCAGAAGGACAAAAGGCATTATCAAAAGGGAAAAGAGTAGTTGAAGAAGTAACGCAGCTTACGCCTGAGCTTATAATAACTGGCAAATGGCGAAAAAGGAAACTTCAGAGATATAACATTGAAGCACCAGTGGCTAAAACTTGGCTCGGTAAGAAGCATCCTTATCTTCAGTTTCTTGACGAAGTTAAAAAGAAGCTTGTAATTTTAGGGTTTAAAGAGATGATTGGCACTGTTGTTGAAACTTCTTTCTTTAATTTTGACGCTCTCTACACGCCTCAATGGCATCCTGCCCGCGAGCCCTCAAGCGTCTATTACTTGAAATCACCAAAATATGGTAAAGTTGACGCTTATACATTAGCGTTAACAAATGTTAAGCGAACTCATGAAAACGGCTGGAAAACACATTCAACAGGGTGGAAATACAAATATTCTGCAAAAGAAGCAGGGCGCTTGATTCTGCGGTCGCATACCACCTGCCTTAGTGCCAGAACACTTCTAAGCAAGGATTTGGAGATTCCAGGCATGTATTTTTCGATTGGACGCTGTTACAGACCTGAAGTGCTGGATAAGACTCATTTGACAGAGTTTAACCAAGTGGAAGGCATCGTTGTTGACAAGGATTTAACATTGCGTAACCTGCTTGGAGTTTTGGAAAAATTTGCCATAGATATTGCTGGGGCTGACAAAGCCAAATTTGTCCCAGATTATTTCCCATTCACTGAACCAAGTGTTGAGCTCCGAGCCTACAAGAAGGGCTATGGGTGGATTGAGTTTGGCGGTTCTGGTATTTTCAGACCAGAAGTTACCTTGCCCTTAGGCATTGAAGTGCCTGTTCTTGCTTGGGGTTTGGGGATAGATCGACTATTCATGTTAAAGACTGGCATGGATGATATACGTCAGGTATTCTCGCTTGATTTAGATTGGTTAAGGAGGCAAAAGGCGGTTTAAGAAATGCCAACAATAGACGTTGATTACGCAGAATTTGAGAAGTTACTGGGACTCGAACTGCAAAAGAACATGGATAAGGTAAATGAAGTTCTGGAGTTTGTGAAGGGTGAAGTGAAACTTTTTGATGAAAAAGCCGATGTTATGAGCATTGAGATTAAGGACACGAATCGTCCTGACCTCTGGAATGTGGAAGGCATGACACGGGCTTTAAGAGGTTTCTTAGGTTTGGAAACCAGCCCTAGGCAATACATGGTTGGCGAACAGTTGATTGATGTTAATGTTGATAAAAGACTTGAAAAAATTCGTCCTTACATTGGCTGTTCAATAGTTAAGGATGTCAATTTGACAGATGCGATTATTCGCGGATTTATGCATATGCAAGACAAGCTTGACCAGTCTTATGGGCGAAATAGGCAAAGAACATCAATTGGCCTGTATAACTTTGATTTGATAAAGCCACCGCTTAGCTACTCAGTAGCCAAACCGACAGAAGTTAGCTTTGTTCCGTTGGGTTTTGAAGAGAAGATGAGTTTGAAGGAAATTCTCCAGAAGCATCCTAAAGGTTTTGAATATGGACACATTGTTAAAGGACATCCATTTTATCCAATTCTGCTTGATAAGGAGAAAAAAGTGCTTTCGTTTCCGCCAATAATAAACTCGAATGACCTTGGAAGAATAACGGATCAGACAAAGAATGTTTTGGTTGAAGTTACTGGTACAATGCATGAAGCTGTGCTTAATACTTTGAAAATTGTTACACTTTCACTAGTTGACCGTGGCGGAAAAGCCTACTCTGCCACAGTGCATTATCCGAATGAAAAGGAGATTGTTGTGACGCCTAATTTTGAAGTGAATAGCATGGAATTGAGTGTTGAGTATATTTGCAGTGTTTTGGGTTTGCATTTGACGGCTAAACAGGTTGCTGAACTGCTTCCAAAGGCAGGCTTCAGCATTGCAAAAGTTATTAATAACAAGATAAAAGTGCAAATCCCATGCTACAGAGTTGACGTGATGCATCCAGTAGACTTGGTTGAAGACATTGCAATAGCTTATGGATATAACAGAATTAAGCCATTATGGCGAGAAATGCCAACCACAGGTTATGGGCAGCCTAAACAAGATTTATTGGATGTTGCAAGAGAGCTTATGATAGGCTTAGGATTCCAAGAAATTGTGACATACACATTGACAAACCCAGAAAACCTGTTTGTAAAAATGAACTGCAAAAAAGAGCGAATAATCGAAATTGCAAATCCAAAGGTTCAAACGTTAACATGCTTGAGAAGTTGGCTTCTACCAAGCCTCATAGAATTCTTAAGCTATAACACATCTGTAGAGTATCCGCAGAGAATCTTTGAGTTAGGCAACGTGATACTTCATGATATAAAAAGCGAGACAAGAACAAGAGATGATGCGCATCTTGCAGCTGCTGTTTGCCACGCAAACGCTGGTTTCACTGAAATTAAATCAGCTTTAGACGCCTTTTTCATAAACCTTGGTTTGAAATGGCAAATAAAAGAAACAAAGCATCCAAGTTTCATTGATGGAAGAGTAGGTGCAACAATAGTTGAAAAAACAAACGTTGGAATACTAGGCGAAATTCATCCAAAAGTTTTAGAATCATGGAAACTTGAAAACCCCACAGCTGCATTCGAGTTAGATATTGACAGGATAATTAAAATTATGCATGCGAGACACTAATTGGAGTAATGTTTAACTTTTCAGAAGGCCCTAAAGTCTTTTGGCGATGACTGCTTCAAAGAGCCTTTGGTGAATCCCACTGGCCACATCCATGCAGACGGACTCAACGGAAGCAATAAGCTAGTGATGGCGGGTTTACCCAAACATGGGACACAGTGGGCGCGGGCGGAAAAATCCCACATCGAGAGAGCTTAACTAAGAGAAGCGCAACGCTTCACAGTGAAGTTAAGTGTTAGGTTACGTGGGAAACAATCGCCCGCGAAACAACTTTTAAGTCGCACACCTACATAGAAAGGTAAGGCTGACAAAAATTGGACATAGAAACAAAAATTGACCTAATTAAAAAACCGCCAACAGAAGAAATCCTAACAGAAAAAGAATTAAGAGAACTATTAGAGACAAATGAACACCCAGGACATTACCAAGGCTTTGAAATATCTGGTTTGCTACATTTAGGAAATTTGGTCGTGTCAGGCTTCAAAATAAACGACTTATTAAAGGCGGGAGTGAAATGCCAAGCCTATCTTGCAGATTGGCATAGCTTCATCAACGACAAGTTCGGCGGAGATTGGAGCAAAATTTTGGCAGCTGCAAAATACTACGATAAAGCATTCAAATTCTTCTGTCCAGGAGTAAAAATCGTCGTAGGCTCAGAATTGTACCATAATAATGATGAATATTGGAGAAATCTAATAAAATTCTCTAAACATCTAACACTCAGCAGAACATTAAGATGTATGACGATAATGGGTAGAAGCGAAAACGAAAAACTTGATTTATCACAATATTTCTATCCATCCATGCAAGCTGTAGATGTTAAGGAAATAGGAGCAGACATCCCCCACGGCGGCATGGACCAAAGAAAAGCCCACGTATTAGCAAGAGAAATATTTCCAAAAATGGGATGGAAGAAACCTGTTGCAGTTCACCATCATGTTTTAATGGGCATAGCTCAACCCATCAAATTAGAAGTGAAGGACAAACTGGAACAAGTTATCGCTAGCAAGATGAGTAAATCAAAACCTTGGACGGCAATATTTATTCATGACATGCCTGAACAAATAAAGGAAAAAATGAGAAAAGCATGGTGCCCAGAAAAACAGATAGAAATGAACCCAATATTAGAAGTAGTAAAATACATAATATTCCATGAAAACAAAACATTCAAGATAGAACGTCCGACAAAATTCGGTGGCACCATAGAATTTGAAAACTATCAAGAACTCGAGAAAGCCTATGCGAAGGGCAGCTTGCATCCGCAAGACCTAAAAAACGCAGTAGCAGAAGAACTGGCTAAAATTCTCACGCCTATTCGAAAATATTTTGAAGAAAACAAAGAAGCCAAAGAATGCTTAGAAACAGTGAAAAAAGCTCAAATAACAAGGTAAGAAACGTTTTGTCAACGCACCTTAAGGAAAAGGAAGAGAAAATTCTCCAAATTTTGGAGAACTTGGCAGAGCAATCTTCAAGAGGAACCCCCATTATTGTTGAAGGGAAAAAGGACATTGAAGCGTTAAGAGCATTAGCCGTGGAAGGACCCCTGCTTACATCAAAAACTGGAGGAAAATCATTCATGGAAATTATATCTGACATTGAAAAAACAGATGCAAAAGAAATCATAATACTATTGGACTTTGATAGACGAGGAAAAGAATGGACAAAACGTCTGACGCAATATCTTGAAAAGACAGAGATTAAGCCTAACATCACTTTTTGGCTTAAACTCCTAAGTCTTGTAGGCACTGAAGTAAAAGACATAGAAGGTTTAGCTTCTTACATGGAAACCTTAAAGAGCAAGATTGCAAATTCATAAAGGTAATATATAGTGTCAGTAAAGAGATAGCATCGTGGTTTGAGAGCGTATCTCTCTTATCACATTAAGCTAACATGTAACAATATCAATTGGAGGTGTACACTTACGGGTTCATCACAAACGTTTACAATAAAGTATGTTATACATGCCAAATTTGAAATTGAAGGAGTAGTTGAAAAGCCAGATGTGATAGGAGCAGTTTTTGGACAAACAGAAGGCTTGTTTGGACCAGAACTGGATTTAAGAGAACTTCAAAAATCAGGCAGAATCGGCAGGATCGAAATTGAACTTCATTCAAAAAATGACAAGACAACAGGCACGATAACAATTCCAACAAGCCTTGACAGAGTCTCCACAGCCCTAATCGCTGCCAGCATAGAAAGCATTAACAGAGTTGGCCCATGCGCTTCAAAAGTTACACTTGAAAAAATCGAAGATGTCAGAGAAGCCAGAAGAAAAGTCATAATTGACAGGGCAAAGGAGATTCTACACAAATGGACTATCGAAGCCATGCCATCAGTAGATGATATTTTCAAAGAAGTTTCAGAAACATTAAAAATTGCAAAAGTCGAAAAGTATGGACCGGAAGAATTGTCCGCAGGACCGGAAGTTGACAGTTCTAAGGAGTTAATACTTGTTGAAGGAAGAGCAGACGTGATAAATCTTATGCGCTGTGGAATGCTAAACGTAATAGCTTTAGAAGGCGCTAAGGTTCCAGATACAATCAAAAAGCTCTCAAAGGAAAAGGAGATAACAGCCTTCCTCGACGGAGACAGAGGCGGAGACCTAATCTTAAAGGAACTTCTACAAGTCACAGACATAAAACACATCGCCAGAGCACCAAGAGGAAAAGAAGTTGAAGAACTGAATTGCAAAGAAATATTCGAAGCATTAGAAGCTAAAGCTCCTATTGAAGAAACATACAAGCCAAAGCGAGAAAAGCAAAAAATAGAAGTGCCAACTGAAATCACTCAAATAATTAAGGGGCTAGAAAGCACTTTAGAAGCAGTTCTCTTAAACGAGAAGATGGAGCAAATAGAACGATTACCAGTAAGCCAACTTGCCGAAAAGCTTCAGCAAACAGAAGGCGTTGACACCGTTGTTTTTGATGGTATAATAACGCAGAGAATTGTGGATGTAGCAAGCGAGAAAAACATTAAGAGGATAATTGCTTCACGCATTTCAGAAGCAGTTAAGCCAGCCTTAAATGTTCAATTAATAACATTTCCAGATTTAGCAAGTTAACTTCCAAAAAAGTCAGTAAGCCTCCTAGTTTCTTTTTCTTCCATTTTTGAAGACACTAATTCCTCTTCACTTATGCCAAAGCTCTCAAGGACTCTAGCCACGGCAGGCACAATCTGTTTGGACATGTAATACTCTATGTCGATTTCATCATAAGAAGCAAACATGTAAGGCTTTATCCGCTCATACAAACGACCTGAACCAACTACAACCACATAGCCAACCTTGTCGCCAACAGAAAGCTCCCAACCTTTTTCCTTCAGCATCCTCGCAGCCTCAACATGTGAAGCTTTAACTGCATACTCCTCTGCAGGTTTGGTTAATGTTTTCCAAATTATAAGGTCACGGTAAGGAATACGCTTTTGCCTCAGATCATAAATATATTGTTGGACAAATTTGACAGCATTTTTGGGGGACTGCTCCTTCAGAATTATTTCCAGAACTTTTTCTTGCACTTTTTTTGCTATGGCTGCCCAATCACCTCGTATGACTTCTAAACCTACAACGTCAAGTTTGCCATCGGGCAGAAGCCCTGCATAGCGTTTTTTAGCTTCTGTGAAGAAAATTCGTACGTAAACCTTGTCTGGTTTAATCTCTAGCGCTAGTTTCTTTTCAACTTCTCTTGAGAATTCTTCTATTTTGTTAGGCTCATATGCGAGGAAAATGCTGTCTGTATCACCATAAACAACCTTTAATCCTTTCTTTTTAGCTATCTCTACCGCATTAAGTATGGTGTCCCTACCCCACGCTGTAGCAGCTTCAGCAACGGGCTTTATGTACCATCTTGCTCCTATCCATCCAGCATAGCCGTAAGAGGCGTTAGTTATAACCTTTACAGCTTTTTGGCGTGCATCCAAAACACGATATTCAACACTTTCAGGTGAAACCTTCTTCATTTTTGAACGAATCTTATCTCGCACATTAATAAGGTAGGATAAAACTTCCTTGTAGAAACCAGCAGGTTCTTTTCGGAACCTATGCTTAACTTCTGGAGCTTCATAAACTCCACATGATGGGATAGGCTCTTTCGGGGATATGTAAGTGTCTGGAGACACATTGTAAGTTATCATAATATTGGGATACATAGATTTAAAATCTAAAACAGCAATTTTCTCATGCAATCCAGGTGCAGGGTTTAGCACAACAGCGCCAACGTACGGACGATATGGCTGCTCAATTCTTTTTGGAACAAGTTCACCTATTTTTTGAGCATGCTTCATCAGGAACCACTCAACCCGAAAGCCCACAGCCGCTGTTCCCACATGGTCAAGCGGTAGACTTACGAGGCTTGAGAGTTGCATAGCAAAATCTATTATAGCTTCAGCTATGCCTAAAATGCAACGAGTATTCTCTACAGAGAACCTCTTCAGAATCGCACGCTTTTCTTTGTCATCCCAGTAATCCGCAAAATCCACATTCTCAATTAATATGCGATTTTCAAGCTTCATTACACCCAAATAATCAGCCAAATTCTCCAAAGTCTTAACTTTAACCTCTGGAAACTCGTCTGCAAAATCAAAAAGGTCCAAGTTGATTCTTCCAGTAATCGAAACGTGACCATAAACGCTTGTGTGAGGTTCAGTTTTCGCCCTGTCCACATGCAATTGCAGTCCAAGTTTTTTGCATCTTCCATAAAGGTATGGCCAGTCTTGCCCATTCACACCATAACCCACAAGGATGTCTGGATCGAAGTTTCGAACATAATCCATGAACTCTGCAAGAATTTTCCTATCATTTTTGTTATCATCTGCAATAAATTGCTTCTCTTCGCCGCGGTTTGTTGCAACGGATATAAGGACCACAGGGTTTCTGTCAGGTTTCGGAGCGCCTTCTTTGCTGTAGCATATTGTTGAAAATCCCAAGATTTTCAGTTGTGGAGCATTAGCCTTCTCGAGAAGTTTTGGATAGGACTTTACAGTATAAACTTTGTCAACTTGAATGTTTATGGCGGTTTTCTCTTCATTCACTTCAATTTCGTGCCACTCACAGGGAATCACATTGTTGTCGATTAAGTAGCGCATTGAATATCGAATGTCATCTTCGAGGCAATCTTTTACACCTTCGAGCTTTCGAAAAGCCTTAGCATATTTAATTATCAAATCAGGGTCTTTACAGTAAACTTTTATGGCTTTAACTGGTTTTCCAAAAAATTTGCGGTCAACAACCTCAAGCTTAACAACTGAAGGGTAACGCATATTTTCAATTTCCTTAATGATGTTCACTGGATTTACACTTTCTTCAACTATGACATAGAAGTAAGCGAGAAAATTTCTGTCGATAACAAGCACTTTTCTTCCAGAATCATCAATACCCCAAAGCCAAATTTCAGGTGTCCCATTATTAACTTCATAGTTTAAGTCTAAAAGCCAGAACGTGACTTTCATGGCACATTGCCCTTCAACAATCAAATACTGAAGAAAAGCTGCATTTAACATTTTTTAGTAGGCAAAGCGATTATTCAACGGTATTGACGCCTGAGAAGGAGACTGGAAAAACTTTGAAAATCTTGGAGAAAAATTTGAAGAAAGGTTTTGTTAAGGTTATCCCTGAAACTTTTGATGATTTTTGGCATTTATACAATGTAATTTATGAGAATGATGAGGTTTATGCTTATTCCACACGAGAAATAAAGCTAGATGAAAAGTATGCGAGACCGAAACGGGGAGAAAGAATCTCTGTTTTCTTAGGCGTTAAAGTTGGGAAAATAGTTTGGGACAAACTTTTGGGAAAGCTTAGGATCCACGGGACTATTTGCCAAGCACCAGAAATTGTTCCAACAGGCGTACATCACACGCTTAACGTAGCCTTAAACACGCCATTGACCATTGTGAAAAAGGAATGGGCTAGGCATCACTTAGAAAGACTCGAGAGGGCATGTAAAACTTCAGAGAAACCTATAACAGTCGTTGCCATAGATGATGAAGGTTATGCAATAGCGGTGACAGCCCAATATGGTGTCGAGGTTAAAGTGGAAGAGAATGTTAAGCTTCCTGGTAAGCTTGAAGCTGAGAAGAGAAGTGAATCAACAAATGAATATTTCAGAAAAACATTAAACAGCCTACGCCAAATCTGGATGATCAAGCCAAGTCCCATAGTGATTATTGGCGTTGGCTTTGTAAAGAATGATTTTGCAAAATTTCTGGAAAACGAAGCAATAGACATTGCCAAATCAATCATAGACATTAAAAGCGTAAATAACAGCGGTGTCGCAGGAATATATGAGGCTTTGCGAGCAAGTATACTGTCGAAAGCCGCAAAGCAGATGCGAATTGCTGAAGAGGCAGAGGCTATAGAGGAAATTTTAAAAAGACTTGGAAAAGGCGAATCAAACATTGCTTATGGCCTTGAAGAAGTGGAAAAAGCTGCGGGGTTTGGAGCTGTTGAAAAACTTGTTTTAGCAGATACAAAATTGCGCGAAACTTCTAACGAGAAACGCTTGAATCTTGAGGATTTAATGAAGAGCGTTGAGCAGAGGCATGGAAGCATAATTATTGTCAGCACTGAACATGAGGCTGGCGAAAAGCTTATGGCTTTAGGTGGAATAGCTGCCCTATTACGTTTCCCATTACACTAGTTTAAATTGCGCTAAGCCTTCTGCGAACTGCTGGATTCTGTTCTGCAAGTCTTTTCAAAACTAACTCAAAGGTCTCATCATTTGAAAGCTCTTTTTCCATAAAAACTCCTGTTCTGCCAATTTTGTCTCTTCGCAACAAAGCATGGACACGATCTAAAACTGTTTCCACAGAGATTCCAAGTAGCTTAGCAACTTCCTCCTCATGTCCAACAATTGCACTTTCTCTGTGTCCCCTCTCAGTGGGCTCAATAAGCATTAACCTTTTGTCAACTCCAAAAACCCGCACATTTTTCCTCAAATCTTCAAGTGTAGTTTCACCGCCAAACTTGTAAAACTCTCTTTCCACTTTACGCATTTTCATAAGTGGAAAAGAAACGCTACTATTTTCGCCGGTTTCAATATATGCCTTCATTGCATATGTTGGCGTAGCTTGCACAATCAAACGTCTAGTCATAGATATGCTTGCTTTTTCTAATGCAGATTCTACAACAAAGGAAGAAACTTCACGTGGTATAAAAACATCAATATCACTTTTCTTGTTGACGTCTCCTCTTGCAATGCTTCCATGCACAATAGACTCTAGATTAACCTTTTCTAAAACCTCCATCATATACATGCTTTTATGCCTAAACTCTTTCAGCAAATCCCAATGTTCGGCATCATAAACAATTTCTTTGTATTCAAAGCATGAAGGTTTCCTTTTCACAATTTTGCCTCTCTTTGCCAAATTATACTGCTTGATTATTTTAGTAATTTGTGTATGAATAATCTTTTAAACGAAAAAGGGTAATTAGAAAAAAGGTGATTCAAAATTGAACATTTCAAAATGGCCAATAAGCTGCATGGCAGGAGCCGCTGTCATCGTTCTTTATTGCGCCTTTACCTTCACATCATGGGCATTATATCCAACACCTTACAATCCAGTTGATAATTGGCTAAGCGACTTGGGAAACTCGACTTACAATCCTTCAGGCGCCATACTTTACAATTTAGGCTGCATTCTCACTGGAATTGCACTATTTCCATTCTTCAGCGGTCTTTACAAGTGGTATACAAATGAGAAGGGAAGAAAGATTCTGCTGATGATTACACAGGCGACAGGTTTGCTTGCAGCCCTTTCACTGATTATGATTGGTGTATTTTCAGAAGATTCAGGTGAACTGCATAGTTTATGGTCTTCAATTTTCTTCGCACTTAATTTACTAGTGCTTATCCTTATGGGAGCTGCATTGTTTACACACCCTAATTACATGAAACCAATTGCCTATTACGGTTTTATCGTAGCAGCCATAAATCTGCTCTTTGTACTCATTTATCGTATTCCACTATTTGAATGGTTCACTGTCTTCACTGCTTTAGGATATGTTGGATTACTCGTATACAACATGCTCAAAAAATTCAAAACATAAATCATGCCTGATGAGGAGCCATAACATCAGAAATATACGGAAGTCACCCTCTTTATTTTATCAACGCCAAAAAGTTTCAACGATGTGAATCTTCATGCAAAATAATGCCGTCATTTGTGATGTTTGCAAGCGTCGAGAAGCTTTTTTCTTTAGGCGATACTCTGGAGAAAAGCTATGCAGAAGATGCTTCGCTGAATCTATTGAAGGAAAAGTCAAAAATACAATTGCCAAATATCAAATGCTCAATTTTGATGACAAAATTGTAGTAGCCGTTTCAGGAGGAAAAGACAGCATAAGCTTACTGCATATTTTGGTTAAAATGGAGCAGAAATATCCAAAAGCTTCACTTGTGGCAGTAACCGTAGATGAAGGAATTAAAGGCTATCGAGACGAAGCCTTAAAAATAGCAGCAGAAAACTGCGAAAAACTCAATATAGAACATCACGTAACCTCCTTCAAAAAACTATATGGCTTTACACTTGACTCAATTATCACGAGGCTAAAGCAAAAAGACAATAATGAATTGACACCATGCGCCTATTGCGGTGTTCTACGAAGAAAAGCATTAAACATTACCGCTAGAAAACTCGAAGCAGACAAGATTGCAACAGCACACACGTTGGATGATGAGACGCAAACCATTCTATTGAACATCTTTCATGGAGACATAATGCGCATTGCAAGAGAAAAGCCAGTTACAGATGAGGCACATCCGAAACTTGTACAAAAAGTGAAGCCTTTCTGTGAAATTCCAGAGAAGGAAACAGCATTATATGCTTATGTTAAAAAAATAAAATTTCAAAGCAAACCATGTCCTTACGCTTCAGAAGCCCTAAGAAATGACATTCGCATAATGCTTAATAGAATGGAAGAAAAACATTCTGGGATAAAATTTACAATTTTTAAGTCAATAGAAAAGATAAGACCCGCAATAGAGAGTATAGCTAAAAAGGAAGGATTAAGCGAATGCAATGAATGTGGAGAACCAACAACAGAACGCATATGCAAAACTTGCCAAATGCTTAGGCAGATAAGTCATAGTAACCGATATTCTAATAAAGAAGAAAAATTTGAAAACACAACACTATGAATGATTTGATTCCGATCTTAGTTTCAGTAACAACAGTAAGCCTGATATCTCTAACTGGAATAATTTTTATAGGATTAAAGGAAAGCCTAATAAAACAGCTTCTCATGGTTCTGGTGGGATTTTCTTCAGGTACTCTACTTGGAAGCGCATTCCTAGACCTGCTACCAGAAGCAATAGAAGTTGCTGCTAACGCAATAACGCCATTTTACTACGTTATCCTCGGTATCGTTGCTTTCTTTGCTATGGAAAAATTTCTCCATTGGCGACACTGCCATGAAGAAGAATGCCCAGTGCACATGTTTGCATATCTTAATCTTATTGGCGATGGAATCCACAACTTCATCGATGGCATGATAATTGCAGCTACATTCCTAGTCTCATTTGACCTAGGATTTGCAACCACGCTTGCAGTGATTTTTCATGAAATTCCACAGGAGATAGGTGATTTCGGGGTTTTGATTTATGGAGGGTTCAGTAAAAAGAAAGCATTAACATATAATTTCATCTCAGCCTTAACTGCAATTTTAGGCGCAATAACAACTTATTTCTTAGCATATTTACAAAGTATAGAAGTCTTGCTGGTTCCCTTCGCCGCTGGAGGATTCATCTACATTGCAGCAACAGACCTTATGCCTGAACTGCACAAAAAATCTCAAATTAAAGTTTCAATCATCCAGTTTATCACTATCCTATCAGGAATAGGATTAATGGCTTACCTTGGAATGGCTATTGACGCTTAGAATTTTTTGCACCTTTCAAGTTACGCAAAATTGACGATGCTTCATATGCTGTTCCAGCTAATGCAATCCTCCGAGATTCACATACAACAACTCTAAAGCCACAATAGGGACAAGTCTTTGTTTTTTGTTCAGCCTTAGCTATCATCAATCTGCCGCATTTGGCACATACTATTATTAGGAAAGACATAATGCATTCACTACCTTCCGAAAACCTTTTCCACATTCCGCTAAATAACGCTTAACACAAGAGGAGCATAAATGAGCAGTGAAGAAAAGGGACAAGCAAAACCACTTTCCAACCTTGCCGAATTAGCAATACGATATTTCAAAAAGGAAGGATATAAAGTAGAACAAGAAGCAACGATAATTGAAGGTTTCAGTGGAATCTCAAGAAAATTCGACCTGATAGTTCAAAGGGGGCGTATGCAACAAGGAGTTTGGATAAGAGAGTGGAATAGAACGATAGGTGTAAATGTCATAATAAGTCTTGACAAAACCTCGGAAGATGTGCGTCTCTCGAACCCAATATTAATTGGTGAAAAGTTCAGCGATCATGCAAAGTCTTATGCGAACAGAAGAAAAGTAACATTAATAACAAAAAGACAGATAATTCAAAGCTTAAGATGAAAAACATTAAATTTTTAGATATTTATCCAGCAAACCTTCGCTCTCCAGCTTGCCCAACCAATCAACAACACCGACATGACATTTTTTATGCCCACTTAGAACGGCAAGAATTTCACTTACCACACCTTCTACACGCATACCGGTAACATCTAACTCGCACACTTTTCCTTCTCCATAGATTTTCAGGGCATCAATGAGGCAGACATCCAAAATTTCAGACGCTAGATTCTCCCAAAGTTTGCAACCAGAAAAACCACATTTTTCCATAAATTTCTGTAGCTCAATGGGATTTCGTCTTAAAACAAAAACATTTGCCACAAGTCTCTTCGGAACGATATGAACAGCATAATGACCATCAATAATGATTTTTCCTTTGTTACAATTTTTGATTATTTCACTAATTTTTCGTCGCAATCGATTTTCATCAATGATTATTGAATCTCTTTCTTTATCTTTGCCGCAAACAAGATTTTCACGAATAGCTAATTCTGTTAAATTCACGCATGAAGCGTCAAGTTTAGAAGACAGCAAGCGTGAAACAGATGTTTTTCCAACACAAGGGGTTCCAGTCAACAAAATAACTTGCTTAAGCATACATTAACCATCCCCTATATTCACGAAGAGTCGTCCAACAAAATAAAGCTTCCAAAATTCTTATTGCACAGCGTGCACATTATAATGTTAGGGCTGGCGAGTTGGCATGTGGCTTCCGAGCCTTAAGCGAAAAAGGCTTGAGGAAACTCCGCCCACACGTAGAACTGCAACATCCGTAAGGATGTAAGGCGAAAGCCTTGGCTACAGAGCAGAAACGAAACGTCCATCCGGCAAACGCCGATGATGCATGCTAAGTTGTTGAGAATGCTGGATGCGGAACGGTGAAACGGCTGTCCTGCAGGTGGAAAGGGCAAAAAGACGCTGATGAAGAATCTACCCAAAGCGCGGGTAGCCCGATTAGTCGAATGCCACACATGACAAAAGGCGGGTTACAGCCAACACACCAGCCCTGTAAATAACACGCCAGGTTTTTACTTGCGTTTTCTGAAGAGTTTGATGCCTTCCATGTCTGTTACGTATTCAAAGCCTGTTTCCAGCAGTTGGCATGCTTCTTTGAGGTCGTGGGCTACTTTGACATGGTATTCGTCGTTTGAGATTTGGAAGATTGCTTGTTCAACGTTTATGTAAACTTCTGTGCTGCTTAGGGTTTTATGTCCCAGTATTCTTTTGACGTGCCATGGGTCTTTTGTTTTGTGGTATTCCATTGTGCCTTTCCAGTGGCGTAGCGTGTGGAATGTTATTTTCTTTAGTCTTGGATTGTTGAGTTTTGCTGTTGCTCGTGCTCTTTGGTATACGAAGCTTGTTCTTAGGGCTTTTGTGTTAGGGTTGAAGATGTATTCGCTTCTTTTAGGCAGTGCATTTAACATTCCTACAAGTTTCTCTGAGATACCGAGTATTCTTGGGTTGCTTCCTTTTTCTGCTTGAATTCTAAGTGTTCTGCGGTCTGAGTCGAGGTCTATCCATTGGAGTCTTGCAGCTTCACCTATCCTTGCGCCTGTTTCTTTTAGAAGTTGAAGTAGTGCTGCTGTGCGTTTGTTGCAGCTGGCTATAAGTTGGTCTATTTCGTTTTCTAATGGGATGAATGGTATGCTTTCTTCCATTTTGTATTCTGGCGGTTCCCATGTTAAGCCGAAGCATTTGAGAAAGTTTGTATAGACGGATGTGGTGATGGCTTTGGTGCTGTTTTTCTGTTGAAGTCTGGCAAGCGTTTCTTTTACTGTTTCTGGATCCATTAGGTTACAGTGTTTTGCGAGGCTCTTTAGTCTGCGAACTCTTGATTTGATTGTGGCGTCGCTTCGTCCTTTTTTCTTTAGCCACCAAGCGTATTGAAGGATTTTATCTTTTGCGTCTTGCTGGTTGGTTGTTGTGCCCTCCCGCTGGGCTGTTTCCTGTCGGGTTTCCACTGTGGTCAAGTTTTTCGACGCTTCTGTCAAGCAGTCGCATACTTGACGCTTACTAATTATGGAAGAGCTGTTTTTTAATGACTGCGTATGAATTCTTGAGAGCTGTTGAAACGCTTCTGAAGAGTTGCAGTTTTTCTCAGTAAACCTATAACCGCAGTTTCTGCATAGCCACCGTTGAATGCTTGAGCCGTCTGCTAAATAGCGTAAGCCGTCCTTGTAAAGCTTTTCTGAACCGCATTGGGGGCATTTTACTGTGGCGTTGGTTGGCATTAGCTGAGTTTTCCTTCCCTTTTTCGCATTTCCTTTAGCATTTCAACGTCGGCTGCAAGTTGTTCTATGCGTTTTTCGATTTCTTCCCATTTCTCGTAAGTTTTGAGTAGCGTTGGGTAGTCTTTGGCTGCTTGGAATATTATGCGGAACCTTTCAAGCGTGAGCTTGTCCACTTCTTGTAAGGCGCATATTTGTTTGAAGGCTGATGTAAAGTGTTTTACAATGTCTTCCATGGTTAGCGTTTTTTGGTCTGGCTCTATTGTTTGAACAATTGCAGTGTGTTTTGTTTGAACAAAAGAACCACCTCCAAGTCTCTGAATCTGGACTCTAATGCTGTCTTGAGTGCGACCTGAGAACCTGCCGCTCTCAAAAATTTCTCGCGGTGTTAAGCCCTCTTTAACCATTTTCAACAGCAACTGGTTTTCAGCGTCTGTCCAAGGTTTACCTCTGCCCATCAGCCCACCTTCACTGGGCATTTCGTTTCTTGGAGCTGACTTTGCGGCTCAAAATCCTCAATGTTTTTCCAGGCTGCTTTGCTGAAAAGTTGGCGCATGCGGTCAAAGCAGCTTTGACAACGCCTCAGAACCTGCTGCTCTCTAACATGGTTTATCTCGTATTCAACTGCGAATCTTCCGCATAATTCGCATTTCTCAGCAGGCAGCACTCGTCGCCAAACGAAGTTAGAGTCCTCATTTTCTGAAAAGCCTAAATCTCTTGCCAATATCACGGGTATCAGTTCTTTCAGGCTTTTTTCCGAATTTAACGCTGTTTCCTCGCTTTTTTCAGAGCTTGTCACCTTGCCATCAGGGTATGTAACACTATTTTTTTCAACCCTAATGTGTGGATGGTTGTCCCTTATTTCGACGAAGATGCTGTCGCCGGTGATTGGGTCAACTAAAAAATACGTGTGGCTGGGGTTTTGGCAAGGTGGCAAGTCATTAATTGAGCTTAAAATGAACCCCATTAGCTTTTTCGGGTCGTTAACGTTGATATCCAAGCTTATGGCAAGCTTTTTCGGCGTTTTCTCATTAAAAACCGTGTAAGTGTTTCTTCCCTGTTTTTTATCCTTGTTCAGAAACCCTTTCTCAACCATCTTCTCAAGGTATCTGAAACATGTTCTATATGGGATTCCGGTTTCGCCTGCCACATACCTGCAAGTCACATCCTGCTCTACGCCAGCCTTTTCAACGCTTTGATAAATCGCCCGCTCTCTCTGGTCCAAATCGCTTATCGTCTGTGTTATAGCGTCTAAACCAAGCTGCAAAGCGTAATACATGTCGATGAAGTCTGCTTCTCCACGATTATCCGTTGGTTTTTGAAATCGCCTTACCCACGCTATTAGGGCGATTAGGTCGCAGAGCTTGTCTGGATCGCGTCGGGACTCGCTTCTTTCACTTTCAAGCAAACTAATTAAAGCCTCTGCAAACGGGATCTTTGGCAGCTCCTCAGGCAAGTCTTCTGTAAGCAATATGTGGAAGGCGCACCGCCAAACATTTAATTCTTCT
>Ga0129301_1000075_pt1 | contig 45978 bp, 36 predicted proteins | sample ConPoolayeHmetaG_FD_94489 | JGI IMG/M metagenome (GOLD analysis project Ga0129301, IMG submission 94489) | Hot spring microbial mat communities from California, USA to study Microbial Dark Matter (Phase II) - Cone Pool mat layer H metaG ...
GGCCTGGGTGGGCGCTTGTCCCACCGGCCCTCGGAGCTGTCGGGCGGGGAGATGCAGCGGGTGGCGATCGCCCGCGCGCTGGCGAACCGACCGGCCCTGCTGCTCGCCGACGAGCCCACCGGCAATGTGGACACCGCCACCCGCGACGGGATCATGGCGCTCTTCCGGGAGCTGAATGCCGAGGGGCTCACCATCCTGCTCGCCACCCACGACCAGGAGCTGGCCGATGGGGTGGACCGGGTGCTGCCGCTGTCGGAGGGGAGGATCGCCGATGCTTGAGGGCAACACCGCGCCCCTCGTCGAGGCGCGCGACCTCTGGCGCACCTACCGCCGCGGGTCCGAGACCATCCACGCGCTGGCCGGCGTCAGCCTGAGTGTGCGGCCGGGCGAGATGGTCGGCGTCGTCGGCCGCTCGGGCTCGGGTAAGACCACGCTCCTCAACCAGATCGGGTGCCTCGATCGGCCGACGAGGGGGACCATCCACATCGCCGGCCGAGAGGTCACCGCGCTGGGCGAGCGCGACCTGGTCGCCTTCCGGCGGGACCACATCGGTTTCATCTTCCAGCTCTTCTACCTCATCCCGACGCTCACCGCCCTCGAGAACGTCGAGCTGCCCATGGTCTTCGCCCGCGACCGGGAGCGCAGGGCCCGGGCCGAGGAGGCGCTCTGCCGCGTCGGCATGACCGACTTCGGGGCCCTCCCCCGCCAACTCAACGGCGGGGACATGCAGCGCGTCGCCATCGCCCGCGCCCTCGTCCGGCGCCCCCGGCTGCTGCTCGCCGACGAGCCCACCGGCCGGCTCGAGGCCGCCGCGAAGGGGGCCATCATGGGCATCTTCCGCGACCTGACGGCCCAGGGCCTGGCGGTCGTGCTGGTCACGCACGACCCCACCCTCGCCGCCCAGTCCGACCGCGTGCTCGAGCTTCGCGACGGCCGCGCCGCATCCCTGGCCGAGGGGGCGCGCGCATGAGCGCCGCTTGGCCCCTGTCCGCGGTGGTGGGGCTCTTACTCTGCGTCCGCACGGCCGCCACCGCCGCCCCCGAGGAGGCCCCGGCCGAGCGCCGCGGCCTCCGTGTGGCTCGCACCCAGGTGGATGGGCGCCTCGACCTCCAACTGATGCACATGGATGCCGAAGGGCTCGAGCCACACGTGATGGCCGCCGAGGCCGAGATACTCATCACCGTCGCCTCGGCCGAGCGGGACGTCCTGGACATCGCGCTCCAGTGGCCCTACTACACCGACATGCGGGGCGTGGACGGCCGGGGACGGGAGATGCACTTCGGCAACGCTTACCTCGTCTACCGCACCGGCTTCGGACGGCCCAATCTCCGGCTGGGGCAGTTCGTCGTGCCCTTCGGCAACCTGACCCACTATGAGACCCACACCTTCCCCCTCCAGAGCCTGTACCCCGAGAGCCTCGGGCTGCGCATTGACCGCGGCGCCAGTCTAGAGGGATACGCCGGCGAGTGGGACTGGTGGCTCGCGCTCACCGGAGGCAATGGCCCCCGCGCCGACAACGACCGCCAGCCGATCATGGTCGCCCGGGCGGCCCGCACCCACCAGACGGCCGGCGGCGCTCTCACGCTCGGCCTCTCCGGTCTGCTGGGCCGGCAGATGCCCCGCTTCTCGCCCCTCGTGGACCCTCTGATGGACCATGATGGAGGCGAGCATGGGGGCCACGCGCCAGCGCTGGAGTTCGCCAATAAGCGCCGGCTGGCGCTCGACCTGGAGTATGTCGCGGGGCTCGACCTGTGGCGCGGCGAGGTCGTTCTCGGGGAAGACGGCGACGGACCCGCCCGCGGTGGGTTCGCGCAGTGGGGCAGGGCCCTCGGGGAGGGGCGGGAGGTCACGCTTCAGGCGGCCGGGTGGCAGCAGCCCTCAGGTCGCCGAATGCGGCTCGGCGCCGCGTACGGGCTGGAGCTCGACCCCACCACGACGCTGCGGCTCGCGGCCGAGCGCCGCGCCGGCCGCACTGACACGGGGAGCGCAAGGGACACCGTCGTGTGGCTCCAGGTGTTGCGGGAGCTGCCCGCGCTGGCTCCTGCGCGCTGACCGGCCGGCGGGCGCCCACCAGCGGCGGGTTGACGCCCGCGCCGCGACTGGCTATCATGCCTACCGGGATCAGGGCCCCCGGCCGGCGGCCCCGACGGAGGCAGCCTAAGGGAGGCGGATGAGATGTCGGCGACAGAGCGGAAGGTCGCCATCGTGCTGGCGGTCCTGCTGGCACTGGTGGTTGTGGCGTATGTGACGGCCGGAGGAGGCCTGCGCGCGGGGACGGCGGCCGGCGAGGTCTCTCCTGCGGGCCACGTGCACGGCCCCGGGTGCACGCACGACCACGCGGCCCCAGCAGCCAGCGAGCCGGGCTGCGAGGACGAGCACGGAAGCGATGTCCTCGCCCCCTACCTCCAGCCGGAGGGCCGCTAGCGCCGGCCGCGGCAGCCCGGCCCGGGAGCCTTCGCCCACACGCCCTCCTGCTTGGCCCCGGCGGCGATCGTGGCCGCTGACCACGGGGAGTTCCACGGTCCGATCCCCGGCGTGTTGGACCTGCCCCGCGCTCTCCCCCTCGCGGTCATGCGGCTCAACTGGAGCTCGGCCTACGCGTTCCACCGGGGCTACCGCGAGGCGGCCGGCGCCGCCGCGGGAGGGAGCACACCGCCAGCAACAGGTCGCCGGTGAGCAGGGAGACCGGCAGGCGCTGGAGCGATGATTCGATGTGGAGGCCGAGGCGCCCCAGCCGCCGGAGGGGGAGCTGTCGGCCGATGCCCTTCAGCCTGTGGAGCCGGAAGTGCGCGCCCAGCAGGGCCCTGATCTCGGGGGCGGTGAAGTTGTAGTAGTAGATGGCGTCACCCCAGTGGTAGCCTTGTTTGGCGCAGTCGGGCCGGCGGAGAAGATGGCGGAGGCGCTTGCGCAGGGAGTGGTTGTAGGCGGACACGCAGCAGCGGCCGCCGGGCTTCAGCACCCGGGCCAGCTCGGCCACTGCCCGCCTCTGCTGCCCATCATGGGGCAGGTGCTGGAGCACCTGGGAGCTCAGGGCGCGGTCGAAGGCGCGCGCAAGGAAGGGCATGTGGCACACGTCCGCCTGGGCCAGGTGAAGGTTCGCCCCCAGGTGCGCGCAGCGCTCGCGGGCGGCGAGCAGGGAGTGAAAGGAGAAGTCCACCGCCACCACCTCTCGGCACCGGGGGGCGTAGTGCTCGACCATGCGGCCGGTGCCGCAGCCCGCGTCGAGCACCCGGTCGGCCGCCCCAGGCTCGAGCGCGGCGAGCGTGGCGGGGATCTCAAGCGCGTCCTGGTATCCGGAGTCGCCCCACACCCAGGCCCGGCGGTCGCGGGTGCGCATCTCGCTGAGCTTGTCGCGCGCCACCCGGTCCCGGCGCGGGTGCTCTCTGGGCACTGGGCTGATGCTCTTGGGCAGCAGGACGGGGATCCCGTCGCGGATGGGGAACGCCCGGCCGCAGGCCGCGCAGGCCAGCTCGCCCGTGCCGACCTCCCCGTCGCCGAGACCGCCCGCCTCGGCCCTCAGCTCCAGGGGGTGAGAGCCGTCGTCTGGACAGCACAGCAGCCCGAGCAGACTCAGGTGCATGCTCGCTCCCGGCAGGGGGCTTCATCGGGCGAGCGCCATCGGGCCGCCCTCTGACGGTGCGCCGCGACCTCATGGTACCCGCCGGCCGCGGTGAGGTCAAGGCAAGCCTGGGCCGCTGCCGGCACACCCGGGTCCGCTGTCGCCTCCCCGTGGTGGCGCCCCCGAGCTGGCGCGGCGGCGCGCGACCACCGCCGCCAATCGGTAGGCGCGGCTGCGCCAAGAGGGCGCGTACCGGCGCAGGGTCACGATTTGGCGGCGGCGAGACGCCAGGCGGCGTTTGTGCTCGAAGTCCCCCGCTAGCAGGTCACACCGGCGGAAGCGCCGGGCCTCGATGCAGTGCTCAATGGCCATCACCGTCAACACCTCCCCCACGCTGTCCTGCGGCCGGGGGTTTCGGTACCCGTGGTACCACAGGTAGCACACCTCGCCCTGCAACAGGGCGACGTCCAGGCCGGCCGGCTCACCGTCAAGCGTGAGGCGGAGCAGGCGAACGGCTCCGGTCGGGTAGAGGGAGTGTAGGAACCGGCCCACAAACTCCACGTGCGCCGGGTCGTCGAAGAGGGTCGGCTCGCCCCTCCCCCGCCACCGCTCGCGGACCATCTCGACGAGCGCCTGCCAGTCGCGCTCCAGCTCCTCCTGGGCCCCGCACACAGACAGCTCGGCCCGATAGCGGCGGGACAGCCGGCCGCGGTCCCGCCGCAGGTGCTTGCGCGTGCTTCGCCTCATGCCGGCCAGGTATTCCTCGAAGCTCGCCGGCAGCTCGACGAACAGGCCCCAGTCCTGAGGAACGACCTCGAAGGGCCGGCCCCGCCGCTCCGCCTCCTGGCGCACTATGCCCAGGGCCTGGCTGTCCTCCCGGACCCCGCGCAGGACAATCCGGTCCCAGCCGCGCTCCGCCTCCAGGTGGTCGAGAAGGGCGGCGGCGCAAGCCTCGGCCCGGCCGCGGTGGAAGATGACATCAGCATACGGGGCCACCATCCCGCCCGTATCCGCGAAGCGCAGCTCCCTCAGACCACCCTCCCACCATCTCTTGCGGTGCCACATCAAGGGCACGATGCCGACCAGCCCTCCCCGGTCGCGCAGCACGAGGGTGTGCATCGCGCTCCCGGCGCCGAACACCTCCCACCAGTGGTAGTGCCATTCCCAGGTCTGGAACGGGGTGGGGGAGAGGGACTCCGGCAGCAGCGCCTGCCACTCCTCCCTCAGCGCGGCCAGCCCCTCCAGGTCGGCCACCACGTTGGGGGACATGCCCCCCGCGTCCACCGGCTGGGCCCCTCCCGGCGCGGGGGCCCGCGACTGCATCACGATCCTCCCCCGGCGCGCTCGGCCGGCGTGCGGCGGCCGCCACAGCGGACGAACGCCCGGCAGGCAGCGTCCTGCCATTCGGGCTTGACGCCGATGGAGGGCATGTCCTGGTAGAAGCCCGCGATGAACCCGCCATCGAACGCCCCCAGCTTCTCAACCAGCTCCCGCGCGAAGGCCTCGATCCTGGCTATGTCTCCCGTCGGCAGCACTTGCTGCACGTCCACCGGACACCAGAACGCAACCTTGCCCCCAAACGCCTCCGCCAGGCGGTCCACGCCGAACAGACCTGGCTGGTCGAGCTGCAGCACCGAGACACCGCACTCGATCAAGTCGGGGATGATGTCCCGGATGTAGCCGCAGGAGTGCATCCACACCGTCAGGCCGCACCGTCTCGCCACCTCGCAAAGACTCGCGTAGTCGGGCTTGAACACCTCCCGCCACATTCTGGGGCTGACCAGCAAGCGGTCCTGAGTCCCCCAGTCCTCCCAGATCAGCACCGCGTCCGCGCCCACCCGCGCCCAGTTCTCGACACACCGCGCCAGCAACGGCACCACCCGCTCCCGCAGCCGCTTTACCTCTCCGGGGTTGGCGGCCAGATCCTGCAGGAACACGTCCATACGCCGCAGGTAGCGCATCACGTCGAACGGGAAGTGCCCCAGGCCGCCCAGCCGATACCGCTCCGGCTCCCGCGCGAATGCCTGCCGGGCCTCCTCATATCGCGCCGGGTCGTCAATGCTGGGCATCACGTAGTCGTCGAGGTCGGACCAGTCCCTCAGCGCGCCCTCGACCACCTGGCCCTTCGAGAACTCATCCACCCGAGCCCACACATTGCCCCACTCGTCCTCCCACTTCGCCCCCCGCTCGACCTCAAACGTCCTCCTGGGTCGCCACCCCGGATCGGGCGCCAGATGCCCCCAGACGAAGTCGTTGGGGTAGGGCGGCGGCAGCGACATGGCGACGCGCTCCGGCCCCTCGAAGCGGATCGTCCGGAGCACGATCTCCCGTGGCGTCATCTCCCCTCCTGGCATCAGCGAAGCCCTTCACAGATGAATTCGACCGCCGCACAGGGCATGTCCTGCCTGGCGCAGGGCATGCGGGAGGGCAACCGGACCGGGGCATCCCGGTGACAGCCCTGGGACACGGGGCCGGTGTTCACACAATCTTCGGAGGGTAGCCGGCTGGCCGAAACAATGTGCGAGTTACATATATTGTAGGAGACAGAACCCTGTGAGGAGGAGAGGGATGGCAGAACTGGCAGAGGGGATCCGAGGCGTGGCGCGCGTGGCTCTGGCGCTCGTCGTCTGTGCCGCTCTGGGGCTGGGGGCTGGCGTTGCTTCGGCGGCAGAGGGGCAAGGGGAGACGGAGCTAGAGGTGGAGGCGCTGGCCCCCGCGGACGAGGGCGAGGTGCCTGAGATCGAGGTAGAGGTGGTGGGGAAGCGGGAAGGTCTGCTCTCCATCTCGCCGGCCCCGGGCGAGCAGGTCGTGGAGGTGACGGCGGCCGATATCGCGGACCTGGGCGCGCAGACCGTGCTGGAGGCGATCGAGCTGACGCCCTCGGTGTTCGTGCGCCACCAGGGGGCGCGCTACGAGAATCGGATCTCCATCCGGGGCATGACCCCGCGGCTGGTATTGCTAGACGGCCTGCCCGTGGCGCGGGAGGGGACCTCCGGACCCGGCGGCGGGGCGGGGGGCGCGGAGGCGGCGTTCGCCGGCCGCATCCTGTACACCATGCCGGCGGAGGTGATCGAGCGCATTGACGTCATCCGCACCGGCAACACCATCGTGTACGGCCCCACCGCGGCCGCCGGATCGGTGATCAACATCGTCACCAGAGAACCGGCGCCGGGCGCCCGTGTTTCGGCGGCCCTGCACAAGGGCAGCTTCAGCCAGCAACGGGCCCTGGTGGACGCGGGTGTCAATGATCCGCCGCTGTCCTTCCTGGTGCTGGCCGGATCTGACTACGCCGGCTCTCACCTGCCCCTGGGCGAGAAGCGCTTCAAGGACATCTTCGGCAAGCTGGTCTACGACTACCCGGATGGTTCCCGGCTGCTGGTGGACGTCTACACCCTGGAGGGCAGGCGGCGGCTCGACCTGAGCCAGGACTTCAGCATCGTGCCGGCCCGCTACTGGGAGATCGCCCCGTGGAAGGAGCGCTTCGCCAACCTGGTCTGGAGCCAGGCGCTGAGTGAGGAGGAGACCCTCGATGTGGTCTTCTACCTGCGCAACAGGGATTTCAGCACCAACCAGTACACCGACGCCACCTTCGGCGTGGTAAGCCAGGACTGGCGGGAGGCCGAGGACGACCACGGCGTGGACCTGCGCTGGAGCGCCCGGCGCCAGGATGGCACTCTGACACGGACGGGCCTGCAGTGGTCGCAGCTCGACTCCTACACTCTTCAGCGGTGGCTGCGCGGGGCGCGGGCCGGTGAGAGAACGGAGGTCTCAGAGAAGCTCACCACCTGGAGCCTGTTCGCCAACCACGTGGTCCCGGTGCGGGCCGACCTGAGGGCGAGCGTGGGCGCACGCTACGACAAGCTCCGGGGGCACTCGCCCGACCTGAGCCTCCAAGCTGGCGCGGAGGTTACCGTGTCGCCCCAGAGCACCTGGTACGCCAACCTGGGCACCGGGGTGGAGCGCCCGCGGCCGACGGCGAGGGACCTGGAGGAGGGGGAGATCCCCGTCGAGGCGCCCTCGCTGAGCGCGGAGACGGGCTGGACGGTGCGCCCGGACGAGCTCTCTCGGATCAACGCCGCCCTCTTCTGGGTACGGACGCGCGACGCGCGAGTGCTCTACAACGACCCGCCCGGGTCCATCGGTCCCACCGCCTGGCGGAGCAAGGCGGAGGACCTGACGACCGCCGGGCTGGAGCTGGTCTACGACCGCCGGCTTAGCGACCAGGTGACCGCGTTCGCGAACTACACCCACCTCGTCGAGCGCGTGTCGAACAAGAACTCCCCGCAGATCCCCGGCCCGCTGTACCCCTACCTCCCGAAGCCGCCGCGCCACATCGTGGGCGCGGGCCTGCGGGCGGCCGTCGGCCAGGCGCGGGTGGCCCTCAACGCCAAGTATGCCAGCAGCTACTTCGCGCAGAGCCGGCTGATGAGCACTGCGGCGCCTGTGGACGCCTACCTGGTCTTCGACCTGCGGGTGACCCACCCCGTGGGCGCGGGGGAGCTGGCGGTGTCTGTGGACAACCTGCTGGATGCTGACTACGAGACGATGCCGGCCTTCCCGCGGCCGGGACGGAACTACCTGGCGAGCTATCGCTGGAGCTTCTAGGCTCGCGCCAGCTTGCGGGAAGCGAGCGCCGGCCGGCCCCCCCCGGGACGGCGCGGGGGCGGGCGGGAAGGAGTATGGGAAACGTGATAGAGCTCATCAGACAGGGCGGGATCTTGATGTACCCGCTGGGGCTGTGCTCGGTGCTCACGGTGGCGATCTTCCTGGAGCGGCTGTGGCGCTTCCTGCTGGCCGATCGCGACCCGGCGCTGGTGATCGCGGAGGCCAGGCGGGCCCTCGCCGAAGGCGGCAACCCGCGCCCGAGGTGGGAGGATAGGCCTGCGCCCGCGGTTCGGGCGGCCGGCGCGGCGCTGAGCAGGGCCGGGGAGCGGAGGTCGGTGGTCGAGGACCACGTGCGCTCGACGCTCTCGAGAGAGGCTTTGCGGCTGGGCGCCAACCTGGGGATAGTGGGCACCATCGGAAACATCGCCCCCTTCATCGGGCTGCTGGGTACGGTGACCGGCATCATCCGGGCCTTCCGCGCCATCAGCGTGGTGGGCACTGCGGGGCCGGCGGTGGTGTCGGCCGGCATCTCCGAGGCCCTGGTCACCACCGCGGCCGGGCTGTCGGTGGGCATCGTCGCGGTGGTCGCCTACAACCTCTTCGTCGTCTGGCAGGCGCGGCTCATGCGCCGGGCGGAGATCGTCGCCACGGAGGTGCTCAGCCTGGTGGCGCCGGAGGCGTGAGATGGCCTTCGAGCAGGACGACAGCCACATCATAGGCGAGATCAACATCACGCCTCTGACCGACGTGATGCTCGTGCTGCTCATCATGTTCCTGCTCACGGCGACCTTCATACTCTCCTCGCGCGGGCTCCAGGTGGACCTGCCCGCCCCGGTGGTCGAGCATGAACCTCCGCCCGAGCCTGACCCCGCGGCGCGCATCGTCGTGCAGGTGGACCGGCAGGGGAGAGTGCACATCGGCGGGCGCCCACTGGCCGACGGCGAGCTGACTGGCGCGCTGATGGAGGAGGCCGCCCGGCGCCGCGATCGGGAGAAGATCGTGGTCGTGCGCGCCCACGCCGACGCTCCCTACGGGCGGGTAATATGGATAATGGACAGCGCCCGCCTGGTCGGGCTGCCCCGGGTGTCGCTGGCGACGCAGGAGCCTGAACCGGGGGCCGGCTCGCAGTAGCCGCCGAGCGAGGAGCCAACAGTGGCTGTCGGGTATCACAACGGAGGGATGATCGGGCAGATGAACATCACCCCGCTCACGGGCGTGATGCTCATCCTGCTGATCGTGCTCATGGCCACCGCGACCATCCTCGTGCCTGAACCCTCGCCGCCGGTGGACCTGCCCGCCGCGGCCAGCAGCGAGATCATCGCCGGCGAGAGAGGCGAGATCGTGGTCGCCGTGGATCGCGACGGCGCGCTCTTCGTTGATGAGCAGCCGGTGGGAGCCGAGGAGTTCACCCGTGCGCTGCTCGACGCCTCCCGTAGGCTGGCGGCCGATCGCAAGGTGGTGCTCGTCCGCGCCGATCTCGAGGCCCCCTACGGGCGCATCATCTGGATCATGGACAGCGCGCGGCTGGCCGGGCTTCGCCACATCGCGCTCGCCACCCGTCGCCCCGACGAGTAGGCACGGCCCCGACTGGAGGAGCATGATGGCAACCGCCGACCTCATCCCAGAGCTCGTCCCCCGCGTCAGGTTCAACGGCCTGCTGGCGGCGGCGCTGCTCGTGTCCGCGGCCGGCCACGGGCTTGGGGTCTACGCGGCGGGGCGCTGGGGCGGCTGCGAGTGCTTCGCCCCGTATGTAGTCTGCCCCAGGGACTGCCCGGATGTGGCCGAGCGAAGCATCGAGATCGCGCTGTCCGAGCCGCCCCCGCCGCCGGCGCCGCGGGAGCCTCAGCCCGAGCCCGAGCCCTCCGTGGCGGTCGAGCGCCCCCGGCCCGAGCGGGCCCCGGCGGCGCCTGCGGCCGGGCGCGTCGTCCTCCCGGATGAGGCCTTCCAGCGGGAGACCCGGCCGCCCGCTGACATCACCCTCGACCGGCCCGCGTTGCCCGAGGAAGTGGTCGTTCGGGAGTCGGAGGCGGAGGCCCCCGTCATCGCCACCGGCGAGATCTTCGGGCGGGCCCGCGATCTGACGGCGGGCGAGCCGGGCGTCTTCGGGCTCGGAGGCGCCGGCACTGCCACCGGCCTGGGTCCTTTTGGCGCCGACAGAGAAGGCCGGGGCGCGGCTCAGCCGGCCCCGCCCGCCCCTGTGTCCAGGCCCGAGCCCAGGCCACAGCCAGAGCCTCAGCCCCGAGGGCCCACTCGCAACCCGCAGGTAGTCAACTGGAGGGAGCCCGCCTACCCTGAGCAGGCTCGCCAGCAAGGGATCGAGGGAACTGTCATCCTGAGGCTGACGGTGGCCGCGGATGGGACGCCCCGCGACATCGAGGTCGCGCGCTCCTCCGGGCACTCGGCCCTCGACTCCGCCGCCGTGACCCACCTGCAGCGCACCCGCTTCCTGCCGGCGCTCAAGGACGGAGAGCCGGTGGACATGGCCATCACCTTTCGGGTGAGGTTCCGCCTGGTGACGGCCTGAGCGCGGCGGGGCAGCGAACCACATCCAGGGCAGGGAAGGAGATCCGCACGATGGGCAACAGGGGTGCGCTTTCGGCCATCCTCACCGCGCTCGCGCTTGCCTGGGCGGTCTGCGGGGCGGCACAGGAGGGGCCTCGTTCGGTCCCGGTCCAGATCGCCCTGGCCGAGGCGATGGCCGAGAACGAGGACTGGGAGGAGGCGGCGCGGCGTTGGATCGGGATCATCTACTACTTCGGCCCCTCCGAGCAGGAGGCCCGCGCTGAGTTCGAGCTGGGCGCTGTGGCGCTGCCAAGGGGCCGCTCCGACCTCGCCGTCAGCCAGTGGCAGGAGGTCGTCGCCCGCCACCCCGACACCGAGTGGGCCGCCCGCGCCAGGGAGGCGCTGGCCCTCCTGGGGAAGGAGCCCCCGGAGCCCGAGGAGGCGCCCGAGCCCTACATCACCGAGGAGACTCCCGGCGACGAGCGGCAGTTCTTGATGTCCGAGGCGGGCATGGCTCAGGGCCTGTACGCCTTCGCGCTGCGGGACTACCTCAAGGTGCCTAACCTCCATCCTGACAGCCCCCGCGCTGCCGAGGCGCGCTTCCGCGTCGGCACTTGCCAGGTGCTGCTGGGCCGGCCGGAGCTGGCCGTACGCCAGTGGCAGCGGCTGCTCGAGGAGCACCCCGACGCGCCCGAGGCGCGCCTCGCCAGAGGAGGCATCGCCGCCTGGCAGGCCCTGCTAGAGGTCGCCGGCGTGCAGGTCGGCCGCCAGCCTGGTCTGGATGGCGGCTGGACGCCCTTCCGCGCCCATGGTACGGAGCCGGACCGCGGCCTGAGCTATGCGGAGGACCTCTACGAGAACGGCATCTACGACTACGCGCTCCAGGAGTACGCCAAGGTCCTCTGCGGCATCTACACCCCGCCGGGCGAGGACAACCCGCACCTGGCCTACGCCCGCTATCGCATGGGGGTGTGCGCCTACCGGCTGCGCGATCCGGATGGGGCCGCGCGGCAGTGGCGGCGCGTGATGGAGGACCACCCCGACAGCCCCTGGGCGCAGCAGGCCAGCCGCGCCCTGGCGGCCGTCGGCGGCAGCGACACCCTCTCCTCAGAGGCCGGAAGGCCGGCGCTGGCTTTGCCGGAGGGGCTGGATACCCCCTTGGCCATGCGCCAACATCTGGCGCACCAGCTTGCCGACGCCGGGCTGCCGCGGCTGGCGATCAAGGAGTACCTCAAGGTGATCAACGTGCTGACGGCCGGCCGGCCGAACCCGTATCAGGCGGAGGCGTGGTACCGGATCGGGCAGTGCCAGCAGGCGCTGGGGCGGCCCGACCTGGCGGCGGCCGCCTGGGAGGCGGCGGTGCGGGAGCACGCGGGGACCGAGTGGGCGGAGAGGGCGGAGGCCGCGCTGGCCGCCGCGGGCCGACGGGAGGGCGTTTTCGCGCGGGGCCGGGGGGGGCCAGGAACCTGAGGGCTTGCGGGCCCCTCACTCTCCGAATTGGCTGAGGCCAGGCTCGCGGCCGAAGACGATCAGGACATCGCCCTCGCGGATCACGCTCTCGCCGGAGGGCAGCGCCTCGTAGTGGTCGCCTGATTTGATGAGCAGCACCTGGATGCCGTAGCGGCGGGGGAGCTGGAGGTCGCGCAGGGAGCGCTGCCACCACTCCGGGGGGGCGGTGACCTCCTCGATGCTGTAGTCGCCCTCGATGTTCATGTAGTCGAGCGTGCGCGCGGTGCGACCGATCATGTGGGCCAGGCGCTTGCCCATGTGGCGCTCGGGCAGGACGATCTGGTCGGCGCCGATGCGCTCGAGGATCTTGGCCTGCTGGTCGGTGAGGGCCTTCGAGATCACGTAGCGGGCGTTGAGCTCGCGCAGGTTGAGGGTGATGAGGACGCTCTCCTCCAGGTTGGAGCCGCGCCCCACGATGCAGATGTCGAAGGAGGGGATGTCGAGGGTGTGGAGCGCCTCGATGCTGGTCGCGTCCATCTCGATGGCGCGGGCGAGGTGGGGGGCGTTGCGCTGAACGACCTCCATGTCGGTGTCCACGCCCAGCACGTCGTGGCCGAGGCGCGCGAGCTCAAGCGCCAGGCTCTCGCCGAAGTACCCCAGGCCAATGACCAGGATGTTCATGTCACCTCTCCCCCTGTCTCAGCCGGCCATCACGCCCTCCTCCGGCAGGCGCCGGAGGGCGGCGGCCCTGGGCCGGGCGAAGGTGAAGGCGAAGGCCAGCGGCCCTAGCCGGCCGAGGAACATCGAGAATATGATGAGCGCGCGCGACAGTGGTGTCAAGGTGGGGGTGATGCCGCCGCTGAGCCCGACCGTGCCGAAGGCGGAGATCACCTCGAACAGGAGGTAGTTGTAGCGCAGAGCGGTCTCCGGGGTGAGGGGGAGGCGGGGCAAGGTGACCTCGATCAGCCCCACCGCCAGGCCGATGAGGAGGACCGCCAGCAGGTAGACCGCGGTGAGGGAGAGGGCGAGCCGCGACATGTCGCCGCTGACACGCCGGCCGAAGGCCTCGATATCGCTGCGCCTGCGCAGCAAAGCGAGGACGGCGAGGAAGATGATGGCAAGGGTGGTGATCTTGATGCCCCCGGCGGTGCTGCCGGGGGCGCCCCCGAAGATCATGAGCAGCGACAGCAGCAGGAGGGTAGGTGGCGCCACCTGGCTGAGGTCCACAGGGGAGAACCCCGCGGTCCGCGGCGTGACGCTCATGAACCAGGCGTTGGCGAGCTGTGTCCGCAGGTCTGGGAGGGCCCCGAGGGTGGCCGGGTTCTCGAGCTCGAAGAGCAGGAAGAGGCCCATGCCGCCGGCGAGGAGCACCGCGGTGACGCAGAGGACCAGCTTGGCGTGCAGGGTCAGCCTGCGCACCCGGGGGAGCACGAACAGCTCCGCAAGCACGCCGAAGCCCAGCCCGCCGAGGATGATGAGGCCGCTGGTGGCGAGCAGCAGGAAGAGGTCGGTGCGGTACTCGGGCCGGGAGAAGCCCTCGAAGCCTGGGACGAGGTCGAAGCCGGCGTTGCAGAAGGCGGAGACGGAGTTAAAGATGCCGTGGAAGACGGCCTCGCCCCTGGGCAGATGGTGCTGGATGTGGAAGCGCCGCGCGAGGGCGACCGCTCCCATCCCCTCGATGAGGAAGGTGGCGATGGCGGCATAGCGGGCCATGCTGACGGCCGACCTGAGGCTCAGCGCGCCGTGCGACTCCTGTAGCTGGAGGCGGGCCCGCAGCCCCACCCGCAAGCCCAGCATGGTGGCGATGATGGTCGCCAGGGTCATGTAGCCCAGCCCGCCCACCTGTATGAGCACGAGGATGACGACCTGGCCGAAGCGGGTCCAGGCGTCGGCCGTGCTGACGGTGACCAGGCCGGTTACGCAGGCGGCCGAGGTGGCGGTGAAGAGGCAGTCCAGCAGGCCGACCCTCTCGCCAGGTTGCTGGGAGATGGGCAGCGACAGCAGCGCGGTGCCCACCCCGATCAGCACCAGGAAGCTCAGCGCCACCGCCTGGATGGGGGAGAGCCGCCGCAGGAGCGCCCGGGCCAGCGAGACAGGCCGGAGCGGGCCGGACATGGATGAAGTGATCGGGACGCTGCGCACAGTATGGCCCTGGGCCGGGATTATACGCCTGGGCCAGGCGGTTGTAAAGCGAGGGACCGCGGCCGGTTGACGAAGCCCCGGGCCGCCTCTATAATCGGGGCGTGAACCATCGCCCGGGCTGCTAGGAAGACTGCCCGGCGAGGAGCGGTATGGCTAGTCGCACGCCGGCAGGGCGTCGCAGCTGGCGGCTCGCCCTGTTGCTGATGGCGCCGTGGGTGGCGCTGACGCTCGGCCTGGGCGGGCGGCACAACCACGCGCCGCTCGCAGGGCTCGCGCGGTGCGGCGAGACGCCGTGCCAGCTCGCCTCCGCTTCCTCTGGCTCTTGTGACAGGGCCTCGATCTGCTCGGCCTGTCTCTGGCACGCCGCCTCTGTGGGGGCGGCGGCGGCGCCGCCGGTGATCGCCACACCGGCGGCCGGAGAGAAGCCCCTGACCTGTGCGGGTGAGGCGCTCCCGCCGGAGCTTGCCGCGCCCGCGCGCTCGCGCGCCCCTCCCTCCTCCTGAGCCGCGCTACACGCTACGACGTTGCCCTGCCCAGGGCAGGCCGGCGCGGCCCTGCGCTGATCCGGCCATCACCCCCATCCCTGAAACGCTCGGGAGGCTATGGTGCGTCTTGCACACTTGCGCTGGTTCGTCCCTGTGCTCTTGACGGTGCTGTGTCTGCTCAGCGGCGCGGCCTGGGCCGCGGACGAGGAGGTGCTGCGGGAGGAGCTTGAGGAGCTGCGAAGCCGGCTCTTCGCCATCCAGCAGCGCATCACCGAGCTCGAGGAGAGCCTGGAGGAGCCCGAGCCGTCGCCGGTAAGTCCCGCGGCGGCCCGGGAGATGCTGCTGCCGGACATCAGCGTCATCGGCAACGTGGTGGGCCTGGCCAGCAGCGACAAGCGCCGGCCGGGCCGCAACGAGGTGCTGCTGCGGGAGCTGGAGATCGGGCTGCAGGGCTACCTGTACCCGCAGGTCCGCGCGGACGCCTTCATCGCGCTATCCGAGATGCACGACTACAAGGCCGAGCTTGAGGAGGGTTACATCAGCTTCCTCGAGCTCAACAGCGTGCCCATCCTCAGGGGCGCGCCGGATGGGCTGAGCCTGCGCCTGGGCCGCAAGCTGCTCGACTTCGGCCGAGTCAACCCCATCCATCCCCACCATTGGGACTTCGCGAACCCGCCCGTGGTGGTGCACAACCTGCTGGGCGACCATGCGCTGATCGGCGATGGCGCGCAGCTCGACTACCTGCTGCCCATCCCCCAGTTCGCGAACCTCCAGGTGGGAGTGTGGCGGGCTCCGCACCACCACGACCACGATGATGACGAACACAGCGTCCATCTCGGCGCCGGCTTCGAGGATCGCCTATACACTGCCCGCCTGTGGACCTCCCGCCCGGTGGGTCCGGATGCCGAGCTGGAGCTGGGCGCGAGCGGCGCCTGGGGCCGCGGCGAGGCCGCCCTCACCCACGACCATGAGGAGGCTCACGAGGACGACGACGCCGAGGATCATGGGCGGGACCGCATCCGCCTCCACTGCCTCGACGTGACCTACCGGCGCTGGCCCGGCGGCTACCGCCGGCTGCTCCTGCGGGGCGAGGCGCTGTGGCACCGGCGGAGCAACGGCGAGGGCGACACCCGCCTCGGACACTACCTGTTCGCCAACTACCGCTGGGACCAGTACCTCGACGCCGGGCTGCTCTACAGCGCCAGCCAACGGCCATGGCCGGCCGAGGGCCGCGACGCGGCGCTATCAGCTATCGTGACCAACCGGCTGACCGAGACCACCGCGCTCCGCCTTCAGCTCGACCGGGCGCGGCGCCACGAGACCGGCCGCGCCACCGAGCTGTGGCTCCAGGTGATCTGGGGCATAGGCCCCCACAGCCATCCCTTGGAGTGAGCGGTTGCGCGGGAACTGAGGAGGAACGCCGATGAAGACATCGTCTCTCACTATCGCGATGCTCATATCCGGCCTCGCCCTTGGGCTTGCCACCCCCCCGGCCGAGGCCCGGGTGACCGTCGTTGCCACCACCCAGAACCTGGCCGCCATCGCCCGCGAGGTGGCGGGCGACCGCGCCGAGGTGATCGGCCTGGCCCCGGGCGACCAGGACCCGCACATGGTGGAGCCGCGGCCGAGTTGGGTGATGCACCTGCGGAGGGCGGACGTGCTGGTCCGCATGGGGATGGATCTTGACCTGTGGATTCAGGGCCTGGTGGACGCCTCCCGCAACCGCCGCATCGCCCGCGGCGCGTCCGGCGATGTGGACGCCTCCGTGGGCATCCGCAAGCTGGAGGTGCCCACCGAGAGACTCGACCCCTCCATGGGCCATATCCACGTCTACGGCAACCCCCACTACGACCTCGACCCCCGCAACGGCAAGGTTATCGCCCGGCGCATCATGGAGGCCCTGAGCCGGGCCGACCCGGCCGGCGCGCAGGTCTACCAGGCGAACTTCGAGGACTTCTCCCGCCGGCTAGACCAAGCGGTCGCCCGCTGGCAGGCCCAGCTAAGGCCGCACCGGGGCGCGGACGTCGTTGTGTACCACAAGTCGTGGGCCTACTTCTTCGACTGCTTCGGCCTGCGGCAGTTCGCCGAGGTCGAGCCCAAGCCCGGCGTCCCTCCCTCCCCGGCCCACGCGCACGCGCTGATCCGGCGGATGAAGGATGCCGGCGTGGGGCTGATCCTGATGGAGTCCTACTACCCGAGGCGGTTCCCCCAGATGATCGCCCGCGAGACCGGCGCGCGGCTGCTGGAGGTTCCCGTCTCGGTGCGCGGGCGCCGCGGGATCGAGACCTACTTCGATCTCTTCGACCACCTGGTGATGAGCGTGGCCCGGGCGCTGGGGGAGGCCTGATGTCGGGCGGTTCGCCGGGGAGCGAGAGGATGGCCGAGGGGCTGATCGAGTTCCGCGAGGTGAGCCTGGGCTATGGCCGCCGGACGGTGCTGTCGGGGATGAGCTTCACGATCGCGCGGGGGGACTTCATCGGCATCGTGGGGCCCAATGGCGCCGGCAAGACCACGCTGCTGAGGGCGGTGCTGGGGGTGCTGGCCCCGCAGTCAGGGGAGGTAGTCGTGCATGCGCCGCCGGAGGGGCTGCGCTTCGGCTACGTGCCGCAGCGCCAGGAGGTGGACGAGTCCTTCCCCCTCACCGCCCTAGAGGTCGTTGCGATGGGCCGCTTCGGTCTGCTCGGCCCCTGGCGCAAGCCCGGGCGCGCCGACCGGGAGCAGGCCCTGGTGTGCCTGGAGCACGTGGGCCTGGCGCACCTAGCGGAGCAGCGCTACCGGGAGCTCTCGGGGGGCCAGAAGCAGCGGGTGCTCATCGCCCGCGCGCTGGCGGGCGAGCCCTCCGTGCTGGTGCTCGACGAGCCCACCAACGACATGGACCTCACCAGCGAACGGGCGGTGATCGAGCTGATCTGCCACCTCCACGGCGCCCACGGCATGACCACCCTGGTCGCCAGCCATCTCCTCAACGTGGTGGCGAGCTGTGCTCGCAAGGTGGCCTTCGTGGACGACATGGACTTCGCCATCCGCCCCGTGGAGGAGGCGCTCACCGCCGAGAACCTGAGCCGGCTCTACGGCGTGCCGGTGCAGGTCGCCGAGCTGGGCGGGCGCCGGGTGGTGGTGTAGGGAGGCGGGTTGGATGATCGAGATCTTCCAGATACCCTTCATGCAGCAGGCGCTTCTCGCCAGCCTGCTGGCCGGCGTCACCTGCGCGTTCCTCGCAGTGTTCGTGGTGCTCAAGCGCGTCGTCTTCGTCGGCATCGCGCTGGCGCAGTTGTCGTCGGCCGGGGTGGCGTTGGCCCTGCTGCTGGGGCTGACGGCCGGCTGGCACCTGACCCTGTCATCGCTGGTGTTCATGCTCGCCGGGGTGGCGCTGTTCTCCGCGCCGCTCGGGGGGCGGCAGCTCCCCCGGGAGGCCATCATCGGCATCGCCTACGCGGTGGCCTCGGCGCTCGGGATCCTGCTGGTCGCGCGCAGCGCCGCGGGCGAGTCGCACATGCTGTATTTGCTCTTCGGCAACATCCTCGCGGTGACGCCGCTGGACAACTGGCTCATGGGCGGGGTGTTCGCGGCGGTGGCGCTGATCCACTACCTGTTCCACAAGGAGTTCGTCCTCGTCTCCTTCGACCCGGAGACCGCCGACACGCTGGGGGTGAGGAGCCGCCGTTGGGAGCTGCTGTTCTACCTGACCCTGGGGGTCACCATCGCCATCGCCCTGCGGGTGCTGGGGGCGCTGCTGGTGTTCTCGTTCCTGGTGATCCCGGGGGTGATCGGGCTGCTGGTCGCGCCCCGGCTGCGGGGCGCTTTCGTGGGCGCGGCGCTGGCCGCCGTCGTCTCGGCAGCCGCCGGGCTCTACCTGTCTTTTGCGCTGGACCTGCCCACGGCCGCCACCATCGTGCTGCTGGCCTTCGCGCTGCTCTGCTTCAGCGGCCTGTGGGCGCGCTTTGTGGCCCGGCGCGGGGACTGAGCCAGGGAGGGAGCCGTGGCGGGGGATGGAACCTCCTGTGCGGGCTCTAGCACAGGAGGAAGGTATGACGCCGGTCAACGTCGGGGTTGTCGGATGCGGGCAGATCAGCGGGAACTACCTCAAGCACCTCACCGGGATGCTCTCTGGCCTGGTCAGGGTCACGGCCTGCTCTGACCTGATCGTCGAGCGCGCGCAGGAGCGCGCGGCGGAGTTCGGGGTGCCAAGGGTGTGCTCGACCGAGGAGCTGATCGCCGACCCCGAGCTCGAGATCGTCGTCAACCTCACCATGCCGGCCGACCACTACGAGGTCACGATGGCCGCCCTCAGGGCCGGCAAGCACGTCTTCTCCGAGAAGCCCCTCACCACCAGCCGCGAGCTCGGCCGGGAGATCCTCGCCGAGGCGGAGCGCCGCGGCCTGCTGCTGGCGGGCGCGCCGGACACGTTCCTGGGCGCCGGGCTCCAGACGTGTCGCCGCCTCATCGCCGAGGGCGCGATCGGCGCCCCCATCACGGCTCAGTCCATCATCGCCGCCGGCCACGGCTCCGAGCGCTACTACAACGTCTTCACCGGCCCGATGTTCGACATGGGGCCCTATCACCTCACCGCGCTGGTATGGCTACTCGGCCCCGTGCGCCGCGCCACGGGCTCCGCCCAGACCCCCTTCCCCGAGAAGCCCTACCCGCCCGACTCCCCCGACCACGGCAAGACCTTCCGCGTCAGCCGGCCTGGCAACATCTCCGGCGTGCTCGACTTCGCCGCCGGCTGCGTCGGCGTCATCACCACCACCTGTGAGGCCGCGGGCTACCAGCCTCGTCTGGAGGTCTACGGCACCGAGGGCACCCTGGTCACCAACGACCCCAACGCCTACGAGGGGCCGGTGACGCTGCGGCGGGGCCGGGGGGAGCCGGAGCCGGTGCGCCTGCCGGAGGGCTTCCCCGCCTGGGGCCGCGGCCTCGGCGTGGCCGAGCTCGCCCACGCGATCCGCACCGGGCGGCAGCCCCGCGCCAGCGGCGAGCTGATGTACCACGTGCTCGACATCATGCACGCCATCCACGACTCCTCGGCTGAGGAGCGCCACCTCCACCTGGACAGTGCCTGCCCTGCCCCGGAGCCGTTCGAGCTGGAGGAGCTGCTGGCCGCGGCCGCTTAGCCGGCGACCAGAGGTCGGGGCAAGAGGCGCGCTCTTCACCGGCGGTCTGGGGTCGAGCCCACCGAGACCTCGATGCGGCAGCTGAGCCCCAGGGAGGGACAACCAGCGCCTGAGCGGCGGCCGGCGGCGGGGGAGGTGACGGCGCCGGTCATCGTCGCCGCGGTCGTGCTGTTGCTCCTCCTCGGGGTGGTCGGCTTCTGGGTGGACGTGTACGAGCGGGCGGCGGTCCGCTTCGGCGCGGGCGTGCCGGCCTCCGGCCCCTTCGCCCTGTTGTTCCTGTTGGCGGCCGCGGCGGCGCTGTGGCCCGCGGGGAGCCGGTTCGGGCTGACCCGGCGGCAGGCGCTCGCCATCTACATGGTCGTGCTCGTAGGCGCGCCGGTGGTCTCCTACAAGGTGATGGAGAGCGTGCTCGTTCACGCCACCATCCAACGCTACCTCGGCATGACCACCAACCTGCTCTGGCAGGACACGTTCCTGCCGGTGATCCCCAACTGGCTGGCCCCCGAAGACTGGACGGCCGTCGAGGGCTTCTACCACGGACTGGGCGCGGTTCCGTGGTCGGTGTGGTGGACGCCGCTGGCGGTCTGGTGCTCGTTCATGATCGCGCTGGCGGTCTGCTCGGTCTGCCTCATGTTGCTGGTGCAGCGCCAGTGGATCTCCCACGAGCGCCTCACCTTCCCTCTCGCCCAGATCCCGCTGGAGATGGTGGCGGAGACCAGCCCCGAGCGCGGCGGGCCGCGGGCGCGGCTCACCACCGCCTCCCTATTCTGGGCGGGCCTGATCGTGTCGCTGGTGGTGAGCGCGCTGCACACCGTCGCGCGCTACGCGCCCGCCGTCCCCTCCATCCCCCTCGGGCCGGTGCGGGTGATGGAATACCATCCGGTGGGCCCGCGCGCCGGCCTGGACGAGATGAACCTCGTGTTCTTCCCGTGGCTCATCGCCATCGCTTACCTGATCCCGAAGGACCTCTCCTTCTCCTGCTGGTTCTTCTGGTTCGTCCGGCTCAGCCTGCACGTGGCGGCCATCGCGGGCGGCTGCGCGCCCCAGCGGCCAGCCTTCCACTGGGTCAGCGAGTTCCCCGCGCCCCTCTTCCAGGGCACCGGCGCGGTGCTGGCCATCTCCGGGCTGGCGCTGTGGTCGGCGCGCCGTCACCTGGGGCGCGCGGTGCGCATCGCGCTAAGCCGCGAGTCTGGCCGCGCGGACGCCGATGAGCCGATCCCGTATCGCTGGAGCCTGCTCGCCCTCGCGCTCTCCTTCGCCTGGATGGTCTACATCTGCTGGCTGACCGGAAGCCGCCTCGTCGTGGGGGTCGCGCTTATCGCGTTCATGCTCATCTACTACACGACCTGGGTGCGTCTTCGCGCGGAGACGGGGCTGGGCTTCTTCCCCTATCCGCTGTTCGTCCACCAGTCCATTGTGGTGCCCTTCGGCACCGCGGGCTTCACGCCGCAGGAGATGATGACCATCCACGCCGTACACTGGGCCTACCACGGCGGCGGCGACAGCTTCGAGATCGTCCCCGGCAACGCGCTCGAGTCCATGAAGATCGGGGATGCGGCCGGCATCAGGATGAGGTCGGTGCTTATCGGGATGGCGGTGGGGTTCGTCGCGGTGGTCATCCTGGGCGCCTATATCACGCTCACCGGCATCTACCACTACGGGTTCCTGAACACGGGCCCGCGTGCGGTGGAGCACGAGTTGAGGGTGTACAGCTGGAGCCTGCACAGCCACTTCACTGACCCCGCGGGGACCGACGTGCCAGGCGCCATCGCGATGGGGGCCGGCGCGCTGGTGACCGCGCTTCTGGGCGCGATGCGGCTGCGGTTCTGGTGGTGGCCCTTCCACCCGATCGGCTACCTCGCTGCGCATACGTGGATCATGTACATGTACTGGTCGCCCTTCATGATTGGGTGGCTCGCGAAGACCCTCGTGGTCCGCTACGGCGGGCTGCGGCTCTACCGGCGGACGGTGCCGCTGGCGATAGGCGCCATCGCCGGGGACCTGGTCAACGAGGTACTCTGGGGAGCGGTGACCTTGATCACGGGCGTGCCCTTCCGGCCCAGCCAGCTCTGGTGAGCGGCCGCGGGGCGGCAGCGTGCGCGTCCCTCACGGGCAAGAGGCAAGCTCCTGCCCTGCGGGCCTACGGCCTACTCGGCCTTGCGGAGGCGGACGGCGATGGGGCGGCCCGCGGGGGGCCGGAGGGTGAACTCTCCCGAGCGAGCGCCACTTAGCGGGGTGACCGTCATCTCCCAGGTGTCGAGCAGGTCAACGTGGTAAGTGTTGCCCGGGGGGGTGCGAAAGGTGTGTTCGCCATGGGCCTCCCGGCCGAAGTAGAAGAGCGCGTAGGCGTCGCCCTTAGCGGCCCCCGGGACCTCCCCGCCCCAGTCCACGGGGTCGAGGCCGCGGGGCGGGCCCTCCTCGATCATGCGCCTGAGGAAGGCGATCCGGGGCGGGCTCTGGCCGTGAAGGACGCCGCCCTTAGACCACCACAGGATGTCCTCGGGGTGCCGGTAGGTCTCGCCGTGGCCGACGTAGCAGCCGGCGACCGTCCCGACCCAGAAGCGGTGCACCATCTCCTGCGGTGATAGGTTACCCCAGCCCTGCTCGATGTCGCCCTCGTAGACCACCTCGTCGAAGACGATCGGCTTACGGTACTGGTCCCTGAGCGGCTCCGCGCGGCCCGGCTCCTCGACGTGCCAGCCGCTCTGGACGCTGGCGTGGGTAACCCAGGGCTTGGTATGGTCGTACCAGACGCGGCCGTTGTGGATCGAGCGCAGGCGCCCGTATGGGTCGCTGTCGCGGACGATCTGGAAGAAGCGGTCCCAGTCCTCCATGCGCTTGTTCCCGGGGCTCGCCGTGTCCTCGTCCGTGAAGCCAGGCATGAAGTCGAACTCGTTGGCGAGGGACCACCACACATTGCGGTAGGCCGCCAGCCGCGCCACCACGTAGCGTAGGTACCGATCGTCGCTCTCCGAGTCCATCTTCGCGAAGCCCCAGCGGTCATAGGGGTGGAAGAGGATGATGTCGGCCTCGATGCCGAGGGCCATCAGCTCGCCGACACGCCGCTCGAGGTGACGGAAGAACTCGGGATTGAAGCGGGTGAAGTCCCAGCCGCCCCCCTCACCCCGCGCGAACGGATAGCGTGGCGGCTCGTTCTTGTTGTAGAGATAGTCCTTGGGGAAGACACACATGCGCAGCTTGTTGAAGGGAGCCGCGGCCAGCGTCTCCAGCGTCTGCGCCTCGAGCTCCTCCCCTTGGTGGATCCAGGCATAGCACGTGGTGCCCACCTGGTAGTAAGGCGTGCCGTCGGCGTAGGCGAAGTGATGGGTGTCGCGCACGCGCACCGGCCCGCGGTTGCCCCTGGAGGGGGGCACGCACTCGAACGAGCCGCGCCTGCCCGTCAGCTCCGGCCGGTTGCTCTGGGTCTCGTAGCTCCAGCGCCCGGGCGCGTCGGGCATGAAACGCACGCGGTAGGTCCCGCCGCCGTCGTAGAAGCCGGCGACCTCGACCGCCTCGCCCCCGCGTGAGAAGCGCGCCGACAGCTCCACATCGAGGAACGGGTTGCCGTCGGCCGGCCCCTCCAGCGCCACCTCGAACACCCCCCACTGCTCGACGGCGCCAGCACCGCCCATGTCATCTCCTCCTGGGTGGTTCCTGCTCCCGACGGTGCTCGGAGTTCGACGCGGCCGCCGCGGGTCCTGTTCCGCCACTCCGGCGGCCCACGCTTCGTTCACAGTCGAGAAGGCGTCGGCGATAGACAGGGTTGTGTTCTCCCGCGGGAGCTCGACAGGGCTGGGACGCGCTCCGGCTGGAGGCGCGGCGGCCATGAGCCCGAACCCCAGCGCCCACAAAGCCGCGAGCACCTCGCGCTGGAAGCCAGTCGTTCCTCTGCCCATCCGTCAGTCGTCCTGCCTGTGTGGTCGCCACTGTGCGCTCGAGCCGCAGTGGCCCCGTCAGACTCCCTGCCACAGCGTCAGCCAGCCGTCGCCCGAAGGGCGAGTGTCTCGGCGCCTCCGCCCTCATCTAGGCTGGCCCGCGCCTGACGCCGCCTCAGGTTGGCCTAGCCACCTATCCAGGGCTCTGCTCCACTGCCCGCCGCCGCAGCTCCAGCGCCCACCGCGTCCCGTCCAGCATCACCTCTACCCGCCCCTCCTGCGAGGCTGTGAGTCTGGCAGACTCGGCCGGGGCCACCTGAGAGGGCCGCGGCGCGAGCACCGACACGAGGACGGCGCGGGCCCGCCGGTGGAGCGGCGACACCGAGAGATAGCTGAACCCCTGCTCCCGCCGCCGGGGGGCCGCATCCCACGAGGGCACGTAGTCGGAGGTAAGCCTGACTACTCTGATCGTGCGACCCGCGGCCTCGTCAGGCCACAGAAGGTCCAAGTCCAGAGCCGCCCTCTCCGCGCTTAGCGCAATCCGCCCTCGGTGCAGGTCGCGTAGGTCCGCCTGTCCAGCGAACTGCCATAAGCACTCTAGCCGGCGCGGCTCGTCCAGCTCGACATCATCCACCACTAGCACTCGCCCGCTCGGCACGAGTATGAGATGCCGATCGAAGCGCTTCACCTCCGGCCCGTAGGCGGCGGCGCCCTCCCCGACGACATAGGTGTACTCTGGGGCGGCCTTCATGAGCGTCACTTCGCCGCGGTGCCGCTCGCCCCACCGCTGGCCGCGGCCGTCCACCAGAAGGGTGCTGTGGCCCTCGGTGCTGTTGGCGGGGTAGTCCCAGCGCCGAGAGCCGGTATCGAAGAATCCCCCGGCGTGGTCGTAGTGCCAGATCCCGGCGTCCACGATGAGCCGCTCGCCGAACGCGTTCACGATCACGGAGTTGATGTCCAGATGCGAGTGATTGGCAGTGGTCTCCCCCGTCTTGAGGCCGAGGTAGACCGCCTGCGGCGACCAATCGCTGCGGACCACCGTGGCGCCGGTGCGGGCGAAGGTGCGGGCAAGGGGCAGGTCGTCCGGGGGGCGCGGTGGGGGTAGATCGGCGCGCCAGAGGAGGGAGAAGGGAGTCCATGTCTGGAGGCGATCGGCGAGCCACCGCGCGTGTGCGTCGCCGGTGCGCGCGGCGAGCAGCAGCAGCAGTTCGCCGGAGGGCGGGGCATACCGGTCGTCGCCGAAGTTGAATGACCCGAGGTCGGGGGTGGTCATGTACAGCGCGAACTGGCCCGTCTTCTGAAGATAGGGGTGAGAGAACAGGTTCACTGCGCCGTCGCTAAGGGCCCTTAGCGCCTCGGCGAACCACGCCGTGCGACCGATCCCGTAGCTCCAGTAGCCAAGCCCCTCGACGTAGCTGCCGTCAGCGGGGTTGGCGTCGAGCGTGGCGAGCACCCCGAGGAGCGACTCGCGGAGCGCCTGCCGCGCCCCGGGCCACTCCCCGGCCAGGGCGACGGCGCCCGCGCCCATCTCGCCGCAGATAACCGCCCGCCAGTTGTGGAGGGAATCGGCCCACCACTCGGTCCGGCCCTGGTGCGCGCGGAGGAAGAGGGATAGGCCGCGCTCGATGATCGCCTCCCGCCAGCGGCTGCGCTGAGTGGGCGCCAACTCCCCGTGGAGCCAGTCGTACACCCATGCAACCTCTGCCACAGAGTGTGCGACCCCCAGGTCCACGGTCAGGCCCATGGCGCGATGAGTGGTGAGCACCCAGTCAGGCTCGTCGAGGCGCCGCTCGACAGCGGCCATGAGATGGTCGGCGTACTCGCGCCGGCCCGAGAGCAGGTAGGCGAGGCCTACGGCGGCGGTCGTGCCCCATCCCGAGCCGGACTCGAGCGCGGCGTCGGCGGCCTGGCGAAGGCGCTCCCAGTCGTCCGGGTACCGGGCGACCAGCTCCGGCAGCCGGGCGCGGTCGCCGGGGGACAGGAAGAGGCGCGGCCGGGGCAGGTCCGGCGGCATCTCCCAGTGGTCGAAGGCGTGCAGGAGGCGGTCGGCGTGGGACATGTTCTGCTCCTTCCCGGCGCGCGCGATCCCGAGGCGTCCCCAGCCGCTGAGGCCACCGACGGCAAACGCGGCCCACCTCAAGAACTCGCGTCGTCTCATCGCTTAGCGCGATCTTCCATGCTCACCACTACTGAGCAGGCACTCCAGTCGGTGTCGCTGACCCGCAGCGCATCTCAGCGAGCGCCCGCTTGCTCGTACACATCCAGGTAGCGCCTCACCACCCGCGCCCAGTCGAGCTCGCGGGCGGCCTCGCGCGCCGCCTCGCCGAGTCGGCGCCGCAGCCCGGCGTCGCCGAGAACCTCGGCGAGCGCCCCCGCCAGCGCCGCCGCTGACCCCGCCGCGAACAGCCGCGCCGTTCGGCCGTCACACAGCAGCTCCCGCAGGCCGCCCACGTCGCTCGCGACGATAGCCTTCGCCATTGCCATCGCCTCCAGGGGCTTGAGCGGCGTCACTGTCTCTGTGGCGCGCGTGGACAGACGCGGGTAGACAACCGCGTGCGCCGCCGCGTAGAGAGCTTGCACCTCCGAGTGGGGCACCGGCGGCGCCACCGTCGCGCCCTCCCCCACCGCGCGGGCGGCCTCAGCGATCCGCGCCCGGTGCTCCCCCTGCCCGACGATGAGAAGCTGCACCTGCGGCGCAGACCGCCGGACAACCGAGAACGCCTCCAGCAACAGCTCCAGGCCCTCGTACGCTCTTAGTGCGCCGAGATAGAGCACCCGGGGCCCGCCCGGGAGCTCCGCGGCCGGGGTGAACCTCGCTGCGTCGACCCCGTTGGGCACAATGTGGAGCTTGGCGGGCGCGACCCCGCGCTTCACCAGGTCATCTCGCAGCCCGCGGCAGATGGCCACCACCGCGTCGGCGCGTGCGCACACCGCGGCTTCGGTGCGGCGCGCCAGCCGATAGCGAAGCGACCGTCCCCTCATCGCCTCCTCCCACAGGCCCCGCACCTCGTACACCACCGGCAGCCCCAGGCGCCGGCCGGCCTGGATCGCCGCCAGACCGCACAGAACCGGCGAGTGCGCGTGGATCAGCCGCACATCACCCCGCGCGCTGGCGATCTCCCGGATGCGTCGCGCCAGCACCCGGCACCGCGACCAGTCCCTCAACCACACGCTGCGCGCCCGCCGCTCGGGCTGGCACCGGTAGTGAAAGACGCCCTCAACATCGCCCTCGTGGGCGGCGGGATGGCGCGGGGAGGTTACGATAAGAGGGTCAAGTCCGAGGGCCCGCTGGTGCGCAACTATGGCTGCCGTGCGGACTGTGTAGCCGCTGCTGATCTCCGGCAGCGCGTACTGCACCACGTGCAGGACCGCCACCTCAGGCCTCCCCTTGAGGGAGGCGCGCGGGCTCCCAGGTCGGCGCGGTCCGGCCGGCGATCCACAGCCCGAGCGCGACGAAGCTGGCGAGTGCGATCATGTCGAAGTGCGCAGCCAGGCGAGCCCAACGCAGCCGGCCGACCGCGGGGACCGCCCAACCCATCGCCCCGACCAGATAGAGCACGACCTGGGCGGCGAAGAAGGCCGACAGGGTTGGGCTGCCGAGCGCCGTCCCCCAGCCGGCCCCGACGAGCATCGCCCCGAAGAAGACCCCCTGCACCTCCCGGAGCAGCTTGTGCGAGACGAGCTGCCACAGCACCAGCAGCCGGCCCCTGCGCAGCGTCGGCCAGACCAGCGAGACCATCTGAGCGATGGCCCGCGACATGATGCGCACCTTCCGCCGATACTCCGCGCCCAGGCTCGGTGCCGCCGGCTCCACTGACTTGGCCTCCGGCTCCAACACCACGGCATAACCCTGAAGCAGGGCCTCAAAGGGAACGCGGAAGTCGCTAACATCGCGGGGGCGCAGCGGCCGGTAGATCTCCCGCCTTATCGCGTAGATAGAGCCGTTCGCCCCCAGCAGGGAACCCAACGACGACTCGAGCGCCTTCACGCGCTGCTCGTAGCGCCAGTAGGCGCCCTCCGTATCGGCCGTGCCCTCGCCGTGGCGGTAGTGGAGCTGACCGCTCACCGCGGCTACGCGGGCGTCGGACATCGCGGCCACGAGCCTGCTGACCGCGTCCCGCGCGAAGAGCGCGTTCGCGTCAGTCATCACGATGACCTCCGCGGCGATCGCCGAGACACCCGCGTTCAGCGCGGCCGACTTCCCCTGTCGCCCCTCCAGCCGCACCAGCCGCACCCGGCCGGTGCGCTCCGCGTACCCCTGCACTATCTCGTCGGTCGCATCCGTGCTGCCATCCGAGACGACCACGAGATCGAGCAGCTCCGCCGAGTAGTCTTGCTCCAGGGTGTTCTCGATCTTCGCGCCGATGACATCGCCCTCGTTCCACGCCGCGACGAGCAGCGTCACCCGGGGCGCGCAGCTCCCGGTTGAGGGCCGGAAGGGGCGCAGCTTCGCCAGTACCCAGAGCAGTGCGGGATAGCCGAAGTAGGCGTAGAGCAGAATGGCAAGCGCTCCCCAGGATAGCAGGAAGGCGATAGTAGGCTGTGCGGAGTCGGACTCGCTCATGCCTGCGAACCCTGCGCACTCAGGCGCTTGACCTCTAGTAACCCCTCCGCCTGCCTGGAGGCTTGGCGGCGGGGGCAGGACTCCCTCGCGACTGCGCCGCTAGAGGCTGATGACGCGGAAGCCGGCCTGCTCCCACTTCGCCCGCGGCAGAGCGTCCCGAGTGTCGAACAGAAGCCGCCGGCGCATCCGGGCCCCGATGGCCTCCGGCTCGAAGAACGAGAACTCGCGGTGGTCGGTGAGCAGCAGCACGCAGTCGGCGCCGCTCACGGAGGCCTCCAGGTCATCCAGCTCCCAGCGGAAGCGCTTGACGTGGAAGTCCACAACGCTGACTCGGGCGCCCTTCGCCTCCAGCGCCTCCAGCACGTGCAGCGCCGGCGTCTCACGGGCATCATCCACATTCGCCTTGTAGGCCACGCCCCAGACCGACACCTTCGGGTCGGCCACCCCCGCCAGCTCCGCCATCACCCGTTCCGCCACCCACGCCGGCTGGCTGTCGTTGGTCTCCCGGGCCGTGCGCACCAGGCGGGCCAGCTTGGGCGCCGCGTCCACCAGGAACCAGGGGTCCACCGGGATGCAGTGGCCGCCCACGCCGGGCCCAGGGCTCAGGATGTTGACCCGGGGGTGGCGGTTCGCCAGCGCGATGACCTCCCGGACGTTGGCCCCGAACTTGTGGCTGATGCGCGCGATCTCGTTCGCGAAGGCGATGCCCACATCTCGCGAGGCGTTCTCCACCAGCTTGGCGAGCTCGGCGACGATCGCGCTGGTCACCAGAACTTCGCCCTCCACCACCTGGCGGTAGATGGCGGCCGCCCTCTCGCCGCTCGCCGGGTCAATGCCGCCGACCACCCGATCGTTCTGCACCAGCTCGGTCAGGATGTTGCCTGGCAGGATGCGCTCGGGGCAGTGCGCGACGAAGAGGTCCTCGCCCGGCTTCAGCCCCGACTCCGCCAGTATGCCTGTCAGCAGCCCGCCCGTCGTGCCCGGCGGCACGGTGGACTCCAGCACCACCAGGTTGCCCGGGCGCAGGTGCGGGATCAGCGAGCGCGCCGCCTGCTCCACACACGAGAGATCCGGCCTGTGGTCCTCCCCCACCGGCGTCGGCACGGCGATGATGAACACGTCTGCCGGCGCGGGGGTGACCTGAGCGCGGAGGTTGCCCGAGTTCACCGCCGCCTGCACCACGGTCTTGAGGCCCACCTCCTCGATCGGCACCTCACCCGCGTTCACGGCCTCGACCAGCTCCGCGCGAAGGTCAACGCCGGTCACCCGGAAGCCGTTCACGGCCAGCATCGCGGCCGTCGGCAGGCCGACGTACCCGAGGCCAAGGATGCAGATCACCTCGGCCGTCGGCTCACGCAGCTCGCCCATGCGAGGGGACCCTCCTGATCGGGGCAGTTGGCGTCAGGGTTCCACTAGCCAGCGCGCTCTCCCTTCAGCGAGGCGCTGCCGGAGGCGGCGGAACAGGACCCGCGGCGGCCGCGCCCAACTCCGAGCACCGTCGGGAGCAGAAACTACGGGGCGGCAGGCGACTCGGCGGGGGCCAGCCGGGAGTACCAGGTCGTCGCCGAGGACGAAGCCTACCCTGCAGTCCATCGCCACGAGGCGGGCGAGATGATCCGCGAGCTCGACCGGGGAGCCGGGATTCCCTGTCTCTATCCCCCTGGGCATCATCCGCAACCCACGCCCCACGGACCTGCTCGAGAAAGCGGTCTTCGGCGATGACCAGGACCCCGGATTCGTGGATGTGGGCGACAATGACTTCCGCTTGCGCCAAGACGCGGCAGCCTTCGAGAGACTCTCCTGTCGCCCCATCCCCGCGGAGGGGATCGGACTCTACGAGCATCCCTTGCGGGCGAGCTGGCCCGTGGATGCTACCCTCTCGGTCCTGCTCGAGTGAGCGGCCGGGCAGTCTCGCTCACACTCCCCGCCGATGACCGGATGCAGGTGCCTGCGCAGCAGCGACGAACCCAGCGCCGCGCGGCGCCGATTGGCACGCGCGACACCAGAGCCGGTGGGAGGCCTGAGATGAGGTACGGCTTCTTCGACGACGAGGCCAGGGAGTACGTGATAACCAGGCCGGACACCCCGAGGTCGTGGAGCAACTACCTGGGCGACACCAAGTACGGGGCGATCATCACCAACAACGCGGGCGGCTACGGCTTCTACCAGTCGGGAGCGCGGGGGCGGTTCCTGCGGCTGCTCTTCAACGGCATCCCGATGGACCAGCCGGGCCGCTATGTCTACCTCCGCGACCGGGACAGCGGCGACTACTGGTCGGCCTCCTGGCAGCCGGTGGGCAAGCCACTCGATGAGTACGAGTCCACCTGCCGCCACGGCACCGGGTACACGGTCATCGAGTCTCGCTACGGCGGGATCGCCACCGAAACCACTTACTTCGTGCCACTGGGCCAGGCGTTCGAGTACTGGCGTGTGCGGGTCACTAACGAGAGCGGGCGGCCGCGCAACCTGTCCCTCTTCACGTACTGCGAGTTCACGAATCAGTGGAACACTGTGCAGGATCAGGTCAACCTCCAGTACTCCCTGTTCATCGTCCGGGGCGCGCTTACGGACGGCTTGCTCCGGATCGCGATCGAGGATCACCTGACGCCGGAGTCGGGGGAGTACCTGTATCATCATGTATGGATGGGCCTGGTGGGCGGAGAGGTAAGGGGGTACGACACGAGCCGTGAGGCCTTCCTCGGTCCGTACCGAAGCTACCACAACCCCGTCGTGGTCGAGGAGGGGAGAACGACCAACAGCGAGGCCTATGGGGACAACGCCTGCGGCTGTCTGAGGACGGACTTGACCCTTCAGGCCGGAGAGACCGGAGAGATGCTCGTCCTGCTTGGGATCGGCGATGCCCGGACCGTCGGCCGGCGGACAACCGCGGAGTACGGCTCGCTGGACCGGGCGGAGGCTGAGCTGAGGATGCTGAAGGCGAACTGGCACGCCAAACTGGGGAGCCTCCTCGTGGAGACGCCTGACGAGGAGTTCGACCATACGGTCAATGTATGGGGCCTGTACAACTGCCTGGTGTGCTTCGCCTGGTCGCGGTCCGCGAGCCTCGTGTACAATGGCGAGCGGGATGGGCTGGGCTTTCGCGACTCGGTGCAGGACCTGCTGGGCGTGACGGCCGCGATCCCGGAGGAGGCCCAGGAGCGCCTGGAGCTGATGCTGACCGGCCAGCTCTCCACCGGCGGTGCCATGCCGATCATCAGGCCGTTCGAGCACCGCCCGGGGCACGAGACGCCCCCGGCCCCTGAGGAATACCGGTCCGACGACTGCCTGTGGTTCTTCGACGCGGTGCCAGCGCTCGTGGGAGAGACTGGGGACCTGCGCTTCTACGAGAAGGTGCTGCCTTACGCGGACAGGGGTGAGGCCACTGTCCTGGGCCATCTGCGGCGGGCCCTGGAGTTCAACCTGGAGCGCACCGGCAAGCACGGGCTCCCATGCGGGCTGGCCGCCGACTGGAACGACTGCCTGCGGCTCGGCTATCACGGGGAGAGCCTGTTTGTCGCGTTCCAGGTGCGTAGGGGACTCACCACCTACGCAGAGGTCGCGGAGCGCCTAGGCAAGCGGGAGGAAGCCGCCTGGGCCCTCGCTAAGCGCGATGCCCTCGACTCATGCATCCAGGCCTGCGCCTGGGATGAAGACCGCTTCATATGGGCCATCGGCGAGGACGGCACGGTCTACGGGACCCGCGCGGCCGAGGAGGGGAGGTGCTATCTGAACACGCAAGTGTGGGCCGTCATAAGTGGGGGCGCCAGCCCCGAGCAAGCCGCTCGCTGCATGGAGACCGTTCATAGGGAGCTGGCCACCGCTTATGGCCTGATGCTCTCCGCGCCCCCCTTTGTGAAGACCCCGATTGACGTGATGCGCGCCGTGGTGTTCAACCCCGGGGTGAAGGAGAACGCAGGGATCTTCAACCACACACAGGGGTGGGCGGTGATGGCGGAGTGTATGCTGGGGAACGGGGACCGGGCCTGGGAGTACTACCGCGCCTCCATGCCGGCCGCCTACAACGATCGCGCAGAGCTGCGCGAGAGCGAGCCCTATGTCCAGGCGCAGACTACATACTCCACCTACTCGCCGCGGGCCGGGAACGCGCGCACGCCCTGGCTGACCGGCGCGGCGGCCTGGTCCTACTACGCCGCCACGCAGCATATACTCGGCCTGCGGCCGGAGATAGACGGGCTGCGCATCGCGCCGTGCATCCCCAGCACCTGGGGTGGTTTCAGGGCCACCCGCCGCTTCCGGGGCCGAACCATCCGGATCGTGGTTGAGAACCCGGACGCGGTCTGCCACGGCGTCAAGACGCTGACCCTCAACGGCGAGGCGCTGCCCGGCAACCTGCTCCCCGCGGACAAGCTGCGGGGCGAGAATGAGGTGCGAGCCGTCCTCGGGTAGAGCGCCTCCCCAGCGGTAGGGCCATGGGCTCTGCCGATGAGTCGCTGAGAGGGATCTTGCGCGATAGCTGAAGCCAGCGGCTCGGACTCCGGTCTCGCAGGCCGGCGACCGGTCGGGCCACTTGACCGGGCAGTCGGAGCAGGGACGCGACTCCGGCGCTGACTTCGCCGTCCGAAGAGGAGCGGAGCTTCGCATGGGCGAAGGGGGGAGGGTGCTGCAGGTTTGGAGTGAAGGTGGAGGAGGTGACACTGAGATGGCGCGAGTGCTGCTGACGGCGATGACGCTCATGCTGGTGGGGGAGGCGGCCGGCGCCGCGGCCGCCTCCGGCGGCCTGCGGGTGAGCGAGAACGGGCGCTTCCTGGTCATCGAGGACGGGCAGCCGTTCTTCTACGTGGGGGACACCGCCTGGGAGCTGTTCCACCGGCTGAACCGGGAGGAGGCCGAGCACTACCTGAGGGATCGGGCGGGGAAGGGCTTCACCGTCATCCAGGCGGTGGCGCTGGCTGAGTTCGACGGGCTCGAATCACACAACGCCTATGGCGAGGTGCCGCTTATTGAGGGCGACCCGACGCGGCCCAACGAGCGCTACTTCGAGCACGTGGACTGGGTGGTGGACACAGCCGAGCGTTTGGGGCTGTACATCGGCATGCTTCCCACCTGGGGCGATAAGTGGAACCGTAAGTGGGGGGTGGGCCCGGAGGTGTTCACGCCCGAAAACGCGGAGGCTTACGGCGAGTGGCTGGGCCGGCGCTACCGCGACAAGCCGATCATCTGGATCTTGGGCGGGGACCGCAACCCGGAGATCGAGGAGCATCTGGCCATCGTCCGCGCTATGGCGCGGGGCCTGCGCCGCGGCGATGGCGGTCGGCACCTGATGACCTTCCACCCCCAGGGCGGGGCAAGCTCCTCCCGGTGGTTCCACGACGACGACTGGCTGGACTTCAACATGCTCCAGAGCGGCCACTCCCGCCGCAACACCCCCAACCACGAGATGATCGCCGCCGACTACGCCCGCACCCCCGTGAAGCCGTGCCTCGATGGCGAGCCCTGCTATGAGAACCACCCGGTGAACTGGAACCCCACCTTGGGCCGCTTCGGCGACCACGATGTCCGCAAGGCCGCCTACTGGGCGGTGTTCGCGGGCGCGCACGGGCACACTTACGGCTGCCACGAGATCTGGCAGTTCTACGCGCCCGAGCGGCCACCGATCTCCCACGCCATGACCCCCTGGCGGGAGGCGCTCCAGCTCCCCGGCGCGGGGCAGATGCGACACCTGCGGGCGCTCATGGAATCCCGCCCCTTCCTGTCTCGCATCCCCGATCAGGCGCTTATCGTCCCCGACGCGCCGCCGGAGCCGGCCCTTACCCACCTACTCTACACGCGGGACGCCGGGGGCAGCGCGGTCTTCTATGTCAACGGGCGGGTGCGGAACCGCGGCATCGTCGCCGGCACGCTGGAGAACTGGGACCGCGGGTCTCGGCTGGCGCTCGCCAACGAGCTGACGCGGGAGCGCCCGTGGCTGGGCGAGTACCGCCTGGTGGCCATCTACGACCGCGCGCTGAGCGCCGCCGAGGCCGCCGCGCGCTTTGCCGCCGGTCCGGCCGCGGCGCCGGAGGACGCCGCCGCGGCCTACCTGTTTCAGGAGCAGGCAGGCACTGTGGTCCGCGACGAGTCGGGCGGCGGGCTCGACCTGACGATCGCCGACCCGGAGGCGGTGGAGTGGCTGCCCGGCGGGGGCCTGGCAGTGCGATCACCAACCCTGATCGCCGCTGGCGAGGCCCCGGCGGAGTTGATGTCGAGGATCGTGGCCTCCGGGGCGATCACCATCGAGGCCTGGGTCAAGCCGGCGGACCACCATCAGGCGGGGCCGGCCCGCATCGTCACCCTCTCCCGCGACACCGTGCAGCGCAACTTCACCCTGGGGCAGGAGGGCGGCGACTACGAGGTTCGGCTGCGGACGACACAGACCTCCGACAACGGCCTGCCCGGGCTGGCGACCACCGACCGGGAGGCGCGCCACGTCCAGGCCACCCGGGACGGGGACGGCTCCTACGCCATGGTCTACCTGCCGGAGGCGGGCCAGCGCGTGACCCTCGACACGAGCGCGCTCTCCGGCGAGCGCCTCCGGGCCTGGTGGTATGACCCGCGCACCGGCCAGGCCACCGCGCTGGAGGGCGACTTCCCGGTGGGCGGCCGGCTGGAGTTCACGAGCCCCGAGCAGGGCCCGGACTGGGTGCTGGTGCTGGACGACGCGGCGCGCGGCTACCCGCCGCCGGGGAGGTCCGGCTAGGGGGCTGGGCGGACATGCCCGGGGTGTAGCCCAGCCTCTCCGCGCCACCCACGCCGAGGAGGCGGCGCGCGGGTAGCTGGGCGTCTCAGGCGCGGCCGGCGATCCAGAGGCGGAAGACCTCCTCGAACAGCCTCACGTCGGTGAGCGTGTCGGCCCCGCTGGAGCGGAACTCCTCGCCGGTCTGCAGGCACGTGACGAAGTGCTGCGCCTCCCGGCGATAGCACCAGCTGTAGAGCGCCTCCGGCATGGGCTGGCAGATCTCCTGCATGTCGCCGCCCCGGTAGACCTCCACCGCCTCGCAGACGTTGTCGAGCAGCAGCGGAGGAGAGGTGGACTTCACCCAACCGTCACGGAAGAACACCTGGGTGTTGAAGTCCCAGGAGAAGTGCGAGGTGTCGCCGGACTCGACGACGGCCTGCACGCCGTCCATGTCGAGGACGATGAGGCCCGTGTAGCCATCATCCCCCAGGTGGACGCCCGTGACACGCGCCTTGTCGCCCACGCCGAGATACCACCGCAGCAGGTTCACGTTGTGAGTGTACTGCTGGAGGTACCAGATGTAGGGCTGGTGGAAGCGCGGCGGCAGCCAATCGGGGCAGCGGGCTGGGCCCGGAGTCGGGCGGGGCTCCTGCGTGCTCTCGAGCGTGCCGGCGAAGCCCGCGTTCCACTGCCGCCCGCAAAAGCCGTGGTTCCGCGCGTAGAAGACTTCGCCCAGCGCCCCCTCCTGCCTGAAGCTGTCTATCAAGCGCTTGGCGAGCTCCGCGCCGGCATCGTAGCGCTTCATGTACCCGACCATGAGCCGGGCGCCGCCGGCCTGCGCGGCCGCCAGCATCTCCTCGGCCTCCGCGACCGAGACCGCCATGGGCTTCTCCATGAACACGTGCTTGCCCGCGGCGAGGAGGTCCCGCGCGATCTGCGACTGCTCGGTGAATGCGGCCGAGACCCCGACCGCCTCCACCTCCGGGTCGTCGGCCAGCTCGGTGTGGCTCTGGTAGAGCTTGCGGAAGCCCCATCGCCGCTGCACCTTCGCGCCCAGCTCCGGCCTGATCTCGGCGAGCGCGACAAGCTCCACCTCCGGCAGGCCGGCGAAGTTGGGGATGTGTACGGCCTGCGCCATGAAGCCGCAGCCCACGTAGCCGAACTTGAGTGCCATCGCTAACTCCCTCCTGGCTGTCGCCCAGGCAGATACGACGGGCACGGGGGCCGCCCCTCTGCGATCACCTCTGCTCTCGCAGCAGGTGTGAGGCCCGGCCGCAGGTGACCCTACCTGGAGCCGCGGCGCCCGCAGCGGCGGGACGCAGGCGGACACGAGGGCTGAGACCAGGCCGGAGGCGTTCCACTTCGGGTTGGTCAGCCTGCCATCAGCTGGGCCGCCAGCCGGACGCAGGACACCACCTTGTGCAGGTTCTCGTCGGCGGCCTCCACCGGCTCGCCGGCCAGCGCGGGGACCAGCTTTGCGATCGGCAGCCAGGTCGTGCACAGATACCCCAGCATCTTGCCCGCGTCGTCGCGGCGGGAGACCTCGACCAGGCGGGCCACCGCTTGCTCCTCATTCCAGCCCGCCGGCCACACGCGGAGGCCCTTCTCCTGCAGGTAGCGCACCGACGGGTACTCGCCCTCCGGCATCACCTCGTAGTGCCAGTCGCACACCACGATGTCCCTCGGAATGAGCTCGATCGCGTCCTCGGTCTCGTTACTGCTCCTCTCCCACATGCTGTAGCCCGTGGAGGGCGGCAGCAGCCGATCCCCCCACATCAGCATCTCGACCCCGCGCCGGCCCACCACATGGGCATGAAGGTCGTTGACTGCCTTGGCGAAGAGCTGCGCCCGCGGCGTCCCCTGGCAGCGGGGGCACTCGCCAAGCACGAACACCTCGTCCATGCCCACATGCAGACCCTTCGCCCCGAACGCCTCCAACAGCTCGTCCAGCAGGTCGAACACGATCTCGTACACCTCCGGCCGATTGGGGCACCAACTGTAGAAGTTGTCGAAGCTGAACTGGCTCATGTCCATGTCCGGCGCCTCGTTGAACTCGGGATGCGCACGCAGTAGCGCATTCGGCTTCTCGCGGAACGACTGGTGCCCCAGGCAGTTGTACTCCGGCGCCAGCGTGATGCCGTTTGCCCGCGCCAGCTCCGCCAGCCGCCGCGCGTCGCTCGCCTCCATCGAGCCTGGCTCCGCCGCCTCGGGATGGCTCCGGTAAGCGAAGTGGCCGGTGATGCCCAGCACCACCCAGTTGAGCCCCAGCGACGGCGCGATCTCGCCCACCAGGCGCTCCAGCATCGGCACTCCGGCCTTGCCGTCCGCCTGTACGTGGATCCCTCTGCGCTCCATCCTCTCTCGCTCCTTTCCTCGAGCCGGGGTGCTGCCGGCTCGACGCGTGGGGAGACGGCGTGTCAGGGCCAGGTCACCAACTTCGACATGGGCGGGGGGCATTCCCCGCTCGCCGCTGGGCGCCGGGAGCTGGCCTGGCGTGGAGGGCGCGCAATGCCCTGCCACTGGTGAGCGAGGCTGGGGCGCGGCGCCTCGACGGGCACGCCGGCGGCGAGGATCCCGCGGGGAGGAGATGAACCAGCGCACCGAGAGAGGCGGAGGTCCTCGGGATGCGGAAACCTGCCCCGCGACCGCGGCCCGGGTGGCGGCCTCGGGCGGGGGGCGGCGCGGGGCCGCTCCAGCCGAGGTGGTGACTGAGCACGCCTGAGGAGGCGGAGGTGGAGGCGATCAGGGAGTTCGACGTAGTGGTGGTCGGAGGGGGGCCGGCAGGGATCGGAGCCGCGGTCGGCGCGGCGCGGGGAGGCGCGCGGACGCTGCTGTTGGAGAGGTATGGCTTCTTGGGCGGGGTGGGAGCGCATGGCATGGGCATGCCGGTGAACCAGATGCGACCGGGGGCCAGGGGCCGGGGGGCGGTGCATGAGCTGGTGGTCGAGGCCGTAGGGGCCTACGGGCCGGAGGCAGGGCGTTTGGTGGACCATGCGCTGGTGTGCAACGTGGAGTTCCTCAAGGTAGCGCTAATGGATGTGCTGGAGGCCGCGGGATGCCGGTACCTCCTGCACGCCCCAGTGGTGGACTGCCTGGTAAAGGGGGAGCGCGTAACGGGGGTGGTCTTGGGCACCAAGAGGGGGCTGCTGGGGGTGGAGGCTCGGGTGGTGGTGGACACCACCGGGGACGCCGATGTTGCCTTCTTCTCAGGGGCGGAGACCATGAAGGGGAGGGAGAAGGACGGGTTTCTATCGCCGATGACGTTGTGCTTCATCATCACAGGTGTGGAGGTAGACGGGGCGAGGGAGTACGCGGAGAAGGATGGGGCGTTCAGGGGTCTGTTGGCGAAGGCGAGGGCAAAGTACCCGCTGCTGCCGGAGAGCATGATCCTGGAGCTGGGCCCGTTTGCGATCGAGAACGCAGTGGTGGTGAACCACGCGGGGACGAAGGGGAGGGGGCCGCTCGACGGGAGCGAGCTGGCTGACATGACGGAGGCGGAGCGGTACAGCCGTCGGCAGATCGTGCAGATCGTGAGGGCCCTGCGGGAGTTCGGCGGGCCGGCGTTCGCAAGGGCACAGCTTGGGGCGGCCGGGGCACAGGTGGGGGTGAGGGAGACGCGGCGCGTAAAGGGGCTGTATACGTTGACCGAGGAGGATGCCAAGACGGGGAGGCGCTTTGCCGACGCGGTGGCGTGGCGGTCAGGGATGCTGGACATTGGGTGGGTTCGCTGGGAGCCCATGAGGGTGCACGATGTGCCATACCGGGCGCTGACGCCGGAGAAGATGGACGGGCTGCTGGCGGCAGGGCGGTGCATATCGGCCACCCATGTGGGGGCCTCGTCGGGGAAGAGCATGGGGAACTGCATGGCGACGGGGCATGCCGCCGGGCGGGCGGCGGCGCTGTGTGTGGAAAGGGGCTGTCAGCCACGGGAGGTGGACGTCGGGGAACTGCAGGCCGCGCTGGCGGCCGACGGGGTTGACCTGCACTACGGCGGCAGTTGACCCAGAGAGGAGAGAGACGATGGTAGACGAGCGCGTCACGATAGCCGAGCACGCGTATGTTGACCCGTCGGCGGTGTTGGAGGGGAGAGTGACAATCGGCGCGGGGTGTCTCGTGTCGGCTGGGGCGATGCTGAGGGGGCAGGTGACCCTCGGGGAGGGCGTCTTGGTCGGCGAGCGGTCGGTGCTGACGGGGAACATCACTGTGGGGGATCACACCTCGATCTTGTGCGGAGTAGTGATCCGCGGGTCCAACACCATCGGGCGGTATGTCTGCATCTACGATCTGGTGAACATCGAAGGGGGGCGGCCATATGAGGAGACGGGCGATCGCTCAGTCATAGGGGACGGAGCGTGGATCAACCACGGGGCGACTATGCACGGCTGTGAGGTAGGGGAGGGGGCCGCGATCGGCATCAACGCGGCGATGGACTACCACTGTCGGATCGGCAGGGGAGCGATCGTGATGAACGGCAGCGCCCTGCGGGTGGCGACGGTGGTGGAGGAGGACTGCATCGTCGAGGGAGTGCCAGCGCAGGTTGTGAAGCGGGGGATAACGGATGAGGACCGCAGGCAGTGGCTTGGGCTGCTGCCAAGCGAGTGGGTGAAGCGATTCGCGGGCTTCACGGCAGAGATGGTGAGAGCGAGACTGGCGTCTGAGTGAGGCAAGCGACCCCTCCGCGCTAACCTGCACGGTGGCCCGCTGTTGTGCGGCCGCTAAGACGATCTGCGGCGACAACCGCTCTCCTCGACGGCAGAGGGGACGCAAGGCTCGGGATCAGATGGGCTCTCCTTAGCGGTGGAGTCGTGCACACAACATGGTTCGCGGGCGCACACCGATGGATCCGCTCCCCCTGTCCGCGATCCACCAGAGGGCAACGGGAGAGCCCCACAGGGTGCAGAGGCCACCAGGCGAGACTCAGCTACAGCCCCACCAGGGCCATGGTCTTGTGGAAGCGCCTCTCGGTCTGCAGCAGATGCCTGAGGCACCCCGTCCAGCGCAGCGCCAGCGCGACGTCTCGCCAGCCCGTCACCCGCGAGGGATGGCTTCGGCCCGCAAGGAGACGGCGCCGTGACGGCAGGCGAGAACGACGTGCCGCAGGTGGGGCCGTCCTCTCCTGCCCCGCTGGCCGACGGCTCAGCACGACGAAGGCCCTCGCCGCCGCGCGCTAGGCGGCGGGTCCGGCCTCCCCCATAGGAGCCAGGCCTACTCGTGGGCTAGCGCGCAGCGGAATCCGGAGCGCTCGTCACGACCCGAGATGCCCACATAGTTCCGATAGGGGCACCGGTAGAACTCGTCCTTGGGGTCGAACCAGGAGCCTCCGCGATGCACCCCGCGCTCGCCCGTCGAGGGCGGCGTGGTCTGCCCTGCCTGGTAGCGCACATAGGCGCGCTCGTCATACCAGTCAGTGCACCACTCCTCGACATTGCCCGCCATGTCAAGGCAGCCATATGGGCTCGAGTCCGACGCATAGGATCCCACCGGCGCCGGGCCTTCGCGCACCGCGTCGTGAGCGGTCAGCCAAACATCGCGAGCGGCCGCGAGCTCCCCGGGGCTGGCGTTCCTCCTGCCCAACACCACCTCGAGGCTGCGGCACTTCCTGGCGTCCCATTCATTGCCCCAGGGAAACACCCGGCCATCTGTACCCCGCGCTGCCTTCTCCCACTCCAGCTCCTTGGGCAGGTATCCGCCGGCCCACCGGCAGAAGGCGCGCGCGTCCTCTCGGTCCACATACACGACCGGATGGTTGCCCAAGCCGGCAGGCACCCGTCCACCCTGCCAGTGCTGCGGGGGACGGTGTCCGGTGGCCTGGACGAACCGCAGGTACTGGGCGTTGGTCACCTCTGTGCGCCCTATCCAGTAGCCCGGCAGGTAGACCCGACACTGCGGCTGCTCGTCAGCCAACCACCTTCGCTCGTCGCCTGGGTGAGCGCTGAGCCATGCGTCGAGGTCGGCGTCGCTCGATCCTAACGTGAACTGCCCGGCGGCGATGTACACCATGTCCATCCCAGCCTTGGGGTTCACCCATATGTCGCCAGGCTGAGGGTTCGGGGGCGGCGCCGGTGTGCGCCACACCACCGCGTTAGCGTTGACCTCGGGCGCCGGCAGGACGCGCTCTGCCGGCCGCTCTTGCGCGGCGGCGATAGCTGTGGCCGCGACGCAGGCCGCGAGGAGGAATACGACCGAGAAGCGTCCAGCGGGTCTGAGGCTCATGCGTGTGCTCTCTTCGGACCACGTCCAGAGTGTGGTCCAAGATGGGTTGGACGTGCGGCGAATCTTACGCCGGCCGTCCCCCCCTGTCAAGGGGGCGCGGAGCAGGTAACCGGTAACCCCTGGGGGGAGGAGATTGGTGAGGGGGCAAGAACCAGGCGGCAAGTGGGATTTCGCAGCCACACCAGGCCAGGAGACGCCGCCATGAAAGAAGCCCTCTCGTTCCCGGAACTGTTGCCTCGCACCGATGCTCGCCCCGCCGCCTGTCCCCGCTGCGGGAGGCCCGGCATGGGCTGGCACCGCCGCCAGACCCGCCCCGTGGTGGACCCCAAGCTCTCCCAGGTGGAGGTGGTGCAGTACCAATGCGCCGCCTGCGGCGCCAGCCTCACAGTCATCCCCCCTGGTCTATCCCCCAACTGCCGGCACTCGGATCGCACCCGGGTGATGTTGGTGGTCCTGTGGGGGTTGGGACTGTCCTATCGGGACGCGGCCCTGGTGATGAAGGCTTTGGGGGCGCCCATCTCGCATGTAGAGATCATCCTCAATGTGCGGCAGATGGGGCACAAGGCGATGGCGCGCCACAAGAAAGTCACGGCGAAGGTCAAGACCCCGGTGCTGGGGGCGGACGAGACGCAGGTGAAGCTCTAGGGCAATGGGGTGACGCTGGGCTTTCTGTGCGATCCCGGCTCCGGCGACATCGTGGGCCTGGAGATCCTCACCAGCCCGGAAGGCGAGGAGCTGGGCCGGTGGCTGGTGGAGGCGGCGAAGCACTTTGGCGCCAAGGCGCTGGTCTCCGACGAGCTGGAGTCCTACAAGCCGGCGGCGGAGCAAGCCGGCCTGGAGCACCAGCTCTGCCTGGCCCACTGGCGCAAGGCCACCGCGCCTCGGCTCAAGAAGATCAAGGGATATGAGAAGGAGAAGCAGCTGATTCGGGAGGCCCTCCAGCACCTGGATGAAGCTGGCCTGGAGGCGATCCGCTGGCTGCATGCTCGATTCCGAGAAGCCCGCCCACCCCGCAAGGGCGAGAAACAGTCTCCCGAATATGCCCTGCGCATGCTCACCCTGGATATCCTGGAGAACTGGCAGCGGCTGGTCTGCTACCAGCACACCGACGAACCCATGCGCGATGGGCTAGGGCGCAAAGCGCGCCGCACCTGCCAAGCGCCCGCCACCAACAACGCCTGCGAGAACGCCATCGGCCGGGGAGGCAAGATCCGCGTCAAGCGCATGCGGGGCTTCAAGCGCGCCAACACCATCCTGCCCATCATGTTCCTGCTGGCTTCCCTGGGAGGGGTGCTCGCCGGAGCGCCCTTCAACTCACTGACCCACTGACCACACACCCAGGCGCCACTGTCTCTCCCACCAACCTCGCTCAAACACGCCCCCTCCCTCCCAGCCCCGCTTGGGCCTACCAGTTACCGGAGCGGTTCTGGTAGACGTATGCGGGGTCGAGCAGGATCATGTCCCTGTGGTTTTGGCGGAAGAGGGAGAGCGTGAGCGCGCCCTGGGGCAGGAAGTGCTCGGCGCTAAGCTCGTAGTTCCAGGCGGTGTGGGGCTTCAGGTCCGGGTTGCCGATGTTGATGCCCGCGCCGTACAGCTCGTCGAGCACGGGGAAGCGCTTATTGCGGCTGATCGCGAGGCGCAGCTTGGTGTCGCGGCCGAGCCGCTGGAGACCGCTGAGGAACGGGGACAGCGCGGCCCGGCCCGGGTCGGTGCCGTCATAGCGCAGGCCGATGGTCGCCGCCTGTGCGTCACCGCGGACCATCGTGTTCTGCGCGAACAGCCCCCGCCAGGTCACCTCGCGGGCGCTCCATTCCCCGAGTTCGGGGCTGGGCACGGGCCTGGTTGAGCGCATGCGATCGCGCTGCCACCACAGCCCCCAGCTCAGCATGCTCTCGGGGGTGATCGCGTAGTTATGCTGAAGCTCGCTCCGCAGCAGTGAGTAGCGCGCCTTCCCCTGGATGGGCGCCTCGCGGAGGTTGACCGGGTCCCACTGCTGGTACTGAAGGTCGTAAGACAAGGACAGCGGTGACAGCCGCAGCAGGACGTCGGAGCGCGGGCTGAGGCGGCGCGTGTAGGTAAGCGAGGCGGCCGGTCGAGAGAGGTTGGGCCACCGATGCTCCCACTTATCGCCCGGGTTAGGGCCGCTGGGCCGAAAGCCCTGCTTCTCGCCGCTCAGGTTGGTTCCCACCAGAGTTAGCTGCGCGTCGTCGCCGAGGGAGCTGACGGCCTTGAAGGAGATGTCCGTGAGGTCGGTGCGATGGTCCTTCGGCATCCAGCCGGTGAAGCGATTGCGGTTGCAGGCGATGAAGTAGTTGAGCTCGGGGGTCCCGCCGCCGGCCTCCAGTTCGTAGTCCTCGGTGCCGAAGCTTCCGCCGGTGAACGAGACCCGGCCGCCGGGGAAGCGCTCCCCGCTCTTGAGGGTCATAGCGAGCACGCCCGACACCGTGTTCCCGGGGTACTTGGGCGGGGCCGGGCCGCGCGCCACCTCCATCTCGCTCAGGGCTGTCACCGACACGCGGTTGAGCGTACACGAGCCGGTCGGGTTCACCGGGATGCCGTCTACGAGCACCTGCAGCCAAGTGAAACTCGACCCCCGGAGGGAGGGCCGCGGCGAGTTCATCAGGCACCCCGTGAGGGTCTGAGTGCCGGGCAGACGTTGGATGGCATCGCCGATGTGCTGGACGTGCGGCATCTCCTCGATGTCCGCTGCGCGGATGACGTCCACGCGGGCGGGCCGTTCCCGCTCGCCTATCACCTCGACCTCGATAAGGAGGGCCGCCTCCTCTGCGGTCTCACCGGCCGGCGGCTCGGCCGCGGCGGCCACCTGATCCTCCCTGCCCGGCTCGCCCTCCCCTGCGAGGGCCGGGGCGACCGTGACGGCCGCCGAGATCACCACTGCACACAACAGGACGACATACGAGAGCCTCATGAATCACCTCCTGAAGTATGTCCAGCGCCCCGGTGGGGCTGCACGTCGTCAGAGCCTTCGCTGCCGCGGTGCGCGTCGGGGAAGAAGTCGCAGTGCGCGCCGTCGCAGGTCTCGTTATCGGCGGAGAACACACAGCGCCCCGCGAACTGCTCGCGGGGCAGGGGCAAGCCGATAGTGGCGAACTCCTGCTGCGCCACCTCCAGCGCGACATAGCTGCTCTTCTTGCAGCAGCGGCTTCCCCGATGTCGGCCAGGCGGATGGCGAGACGAGATGAGAACCCGAGCAGGCGCTCGCGCGGCTCCGTTGCCACCGGGGTGGAGCCCAGCAGAACCGCATAGGCCGCCGCAGCGCTCACCAGCGCGCCACAAGTGCCGAGGAACCCGCAGGCGCCGCCGGGGATCTGCCGGCCGCGCTCGATCGCCTGTCAATCAACCCCTCGGAGATCGGGTGGCCCGCGTTGCGCAGGCACACGAGCAGGACCTCGCCGACCAGCGCGTCAGGAGCCTCCACGCCTGAGCCTCCCAGCGGCGACGGGTGGCGCTGGCCGAGTGGGGGTACGGTCGGCGCGCTGGCTACTCCACGACGAAGTGCGCCCTGTTCGACTCCAGCGCCCTCGGCGCCAGCACCTTCAGTGCGATCCAACCCGTGTAGGCCCTGCCGAGCGTCCAGGTGGTGCTGACCTCCCTGGCGCCTGGCGCATCGAAGCGCAGCGAGGCGATCGGGCCGACCGCGCCGTCGCTGCGCACAAACTGGTAGCGGACCTCGCACGGCTGGGAGACGGTGATCTGGCCGACGAAGGTGACGGTCGCCGGCAGAGGCCCGGTGTGTCTGCTGGGAGCGGCCGTCAGCGTCGCGCTGACCGTGGGCGCCGTGCCCGCGCCTGGGGTCGGCGGGGTAGTCACGCGGTAGGTCTCGAGCGCGAGCGCGATCTCACACGTGTCGGCGTCCACGCCTCGCCCGCCGTGGCGGCTCCCGCCCCGCAGGAACAGCGCCCCGGCGCCTGAGGCGTCCCCTCGCACCCGCCCGGTGCTCATGTCGTAGAGCAGATTCAGGTCGCGCCTGCCGTAGTCGGGATGGATGTCGCAGTGGTCGTCCGCGCCATACAGGAAGCCGTCGCTGTCCCAGAGCTGCACGGTGATGGGGACCTCCTGGGTGACTGGGGAGGAGGGGCGGAAGTCGGGCGCCCGCCAGGTGCGACTCGCGTCTTCCAGCCACCTGTCAATGCGGTCGCGGTAGTAGACCCGGCCGCCGTTCACCGAGAGGGCGACCCGGCTGAGCTTCCATCCGCCGGCCACCCCGTCGGGCGACTTCTCGATCTGCACGTACTGGATGTCGCTCACCTTCATGCCCCGGGGCGGGTCCAGGCTATATGTGTCTTCGTCCCCGCGCTCGAAGTCGTCGTACAGGGGCTTGTCGAGCTTGAACCGTGTGGTGTCGTTCACCCGCAGGAAGACATCGTCGTCGGTGCCCGCCCAGCGCTCATCACAGGTGCGCACAGTGACCTGTAGAGTGGTGACCGGCACAGGCGTGGTCCATCCCTTGGGGACGGCCTTGATGAAGGTAAACGGATAGTTGGGCAGGGTGAAGTTGAAGGTGTCATAGCCGTGGATCATGCCGGAGGAGAAGCTCTGTCCGGCGATCTCCGCGCGGGTGTAGAAATCGGCCTCATCCACTCCCGGGTCAATGCCCACCATGCCCACCGGCGTCGCGTCCTTCACTCGCGTGACCTTCAGGGACACAAAGTCCACCTCGGTCTGCATGCTCGTGGACGGCCCGATCACGATTGCGGCGGCTGCGGGGTTCTTGGCGGCCAGCTTGGGGACCATCTGCTCGAACTTCGCGCGGAACGCGGTCTTGCCGGCGCC
>Ga0129301_1000077_pt1 | contig 45646 bp, 48 predicted proteins | sample ConPoolayeHmetaG_FD_94489 | JGI IMG/M metagenome (GOLD analysis project Ga0129301, IMG submission 94489) | Hot spring microbial mat communities from California, USA to study Microbial Dark Matter (Phase II) - Cone Pool mat layer H metaG ...
CAGGCGGTCTCCCAGGCGATCGCAGACCTGAGGGCAGCAAAGGAAAGCGACCGCGTCGAAGAGAGCCTCAACAGGAAACTTGAGGAGAGAAACGTCCTGCTCGGAACGATGAAGCTCAGGTTGATGCTGGACGAAAGCACGACCATCCACATCCACGATCACACGATACAGAAGGTCACAACGATGCCGCTGCCCCACACGATCGACGTCCATTTGAGGACCTGGGAGGACGACCCGTGCATAGCCAGGCTCCTCAACAAGGCGATCGGCGAGATCCAGAAGCAACAGATCCTGGAGCACACCATCATGGAGGTCAAATCCGTCCTGCTCCCCAGGCCCAAGGTCGTGCCGCCGGAACGGATCGAAGCCGAATCGATCCTGGAGAAGTACCCAATACCGGACGAGCAGATCGTTCTGGCCTTCAGGGACGGGAAGCTGAGGCCCGAGAAGAGGAAGTTGACCAAGGATCTCGGACTCAGGGAGGTTCTCATAAGGATCCTCTCCTCCGCCACCGACGTGGAGGAATTGGTTGGGATGAAAGGGCGCGACGGCCTCGTTCCGGGCGACAAGTTCGCTGGAACGGTAGTGGCCGTCGGCAGGGACGCAAAGGGTGTGGCGGTCGGGGATATGGTCGTCGGCGTGCCAATACTGCGGTGCGGCAAATGCCCGAACTGCATGGAAAGCGGCGCGTGCAGCGAGCCCTCTAAGCTCGGCGTCGACGTGGACGGGTCCCATGCCCAGTTCATCAAGCTCCCGGATGAAAACGTGCTCCGCATCCCGTGCGGGAGGATCAACTTGGATTCCCGGCCCGACGCAGCCTGCCTCGCGGAGGCCCTTGCCATAGCCGAACACGCCATAACGAAGAGCACCATTTTCACAAAAAAGGGCATCATGGACTACCAGCTGAGAAAGCCAATCCTGGTGCTCGGCACAAGCTTGGTAGCACTCAACATACTGCAGAGGCTGATTGAGGGATACTCGGATAGGCTCATCGTGGTCGACTACAGCGAGGAGAAGCTCCAACGGCTCAACGGGCTCCCCGATGCACCGGAACTGCTGGGAAAGAGGATCTACCCCGTTCTTGCGCATTCGACGAGCGAGGCGGTCTCGAAGGTGCTGGAACTTGCCGGAAGGCGGATCCGCATGATCTTCAACGCCATCGGGACAAGACGGTCAATGGAGGTCGCCTACAGGGTCATGGACGTGTATGCAATCCTAGTTGATGTGGCCTACTCCGTTGAAGACCAAGGGGGGCTGCACAGGTTGATAGAGGGAAAGAAGGTCACCATATACGACTGCCCGATGGTGCCATTCGACGAGCTCACCACCTACATGGACATGGCACTCATCTCAATGAGCTACTCAAGGCTTGAACCCTGGAGATTCAAGGCGCTCAGGCTGCCGATTCGCGAGGCGCCCCCGGTCTTGGAGAAGATCATGGCCGGCGATCCTGAGATGATGGGGCTCAGCCAGATAACCATCAAACCCCACGGATGACATCCTCCGGAGCCCAGGGCAGCGCGCCTGGGGCTCAATCCTCAGCACGCAGGAGCGGTCCCTAATCTACATTGGTAACCACTGCCAATCCCCCAATCGCTCTGACCGTAGGGCATATTAAGCCGTCCAAACAACCCATTAGCAAGTGCCGAAGGACTGGACAGGTTGGGTTGCTAGCCAACGGGGCCATGATGTGCCTACCAACGAAGACAAGGTCCTTGCCAAGCGGATCAACAAGATGGAACGGATCACCAGAGAGCAGCGGAGATTCGCTGTGAAGCATCTCATTATCACAAGGACATTGCTGGTAGTCTCGTTGCTCATCGGCACACTAATCATCGGCCTTATAGCTGGAAGAGTGCCCACAATCATGATGTACGCCTCCTGGACAGTCATGTTTGCCGCCTGGATAGTGATCGTAGCCTACATGATTGTCAGGAAGTAGCGTGAGTCGAGAACCCCGCCAGTGAGACAAGGAGGTCGACGAGAGCCATGCAGACAACGAGAAGGGTGGAGCTCGGCAGACGGCGCGTGACCCGCCTGGACTCATCGGTGAACCCCGGCTGGTCAGCTCGTGCATCCCCAACCGTCCGAAACCGGCCTTCGCCTCCGAAATCTTTTTAAGGCTTCCGGGGGCCTTTTTAAATCACGCCAATGAAGAACCCTCCGAAGATCGAGGTCCAGAACATAGTTGCGTCCGTGGACCTCAAGACGGACCTAGACCTGGTGGAGCTTGCATCCCTGCTTGAGGAAGCGGAGTACGATCCCGACAGCTTTCCCGCCCTCATAGTCAAGCTAAAGGAGCCCAAAGTTTCCTTTCTAGTCTTCAGAAACGGTAAGATCAACTGCACAGGCGCCAAGAGCGTCAAGATGGCCGAGATGGGGGTGAGGGAGCTGACAAGGCGCCTGAATTCCCTGGGCATCAAGATTAAGGCCCGGCCCCAGGTCGTCGTGACCAACGTCGTCGCAACGGTGGACCTAGGCGTGACCCTCAACCTCGATGAACTCGCGCTCAACGTGGAGAACGTCGAGTACGAACCCGAGCAATTCCCGGGTCTCGTCTACAAGCCATACGGGTCCAATATCTCGGTACTTGTCTTCGGAACTGGCAAACTGGTCCTTGCCGGCATGAAACAGGCGTCGGATGCCGAGGAGATACTCAACGGGCTCATCGAGAAGCTCGGTGACTTGGGCATGATGTAGAATGGCCCGGGCCCGCCGCCAAGGGGGTGGCAAGACGGGCCGCGCGCCAAAAATAGCGAGGGGCCGACCGCACTAATCGAAGTCGGTGTCAGTGTCGGTCTCCTTCTCCTCTTCCTCTTCGCCCTCCTCGCTGGGCTTCTTACCGCCACCGCCGGCAGCCTCTCCCTTGGCGGAAATCACGTCGTCTATCCTCAGAAGAACCGCGACTGCCTCCGTGGCCGACTTGATTGCCTGCATCTTCACCGCGAGAGGCTCGACGACGTTCAGCTCGGCCATATCCGCGACCCTCTTGTTTATCACATCCAGGCCGATGGACGGGCCCTTCTCCTTCGACTTCGCGACGAGATCCTGCAAAGCATCTATCGGGTCCATTCCCGCGTTTTCGGCCAAGGCCCTCGGGATCTCCTTGACGGCTTCGGCATACGCCTGAACCGCAAGTCCCTCCCGGCCCCCGACCGATTTTCCGAACTCGGACAGCTGGTTGGCAATCGCGATCTCCGTGGCGCCTCCACCATACACGATCCTTGGATCCCTTGCGATGTCTCCGACGACGCATACGGCGTCGTGTAGCGCCCTCTCGGTCTCATCGACGACGTGCTCGGTGCCTCCCCTGACGAGGATCGTGACTGCCTTGGGATCCTTGCAGTCCTCGACGAAGATCATGTCGTCGCCTGCTATCTTCCTCTCCTCAACCAAGCCTGCATAGCCCAGGTCAGCGGCTGAAAGCTCCTGCACGTTGGTAACGATGGTTGCGCCAGTAGCGCGGGACAGGTTCTCCACATCGCTCTTCTTCACCCTCCTGGCAGCAAGGATTCCCGCCTTTGCCAGGTAGTGCTGGGCGATGTCATCGATTCCCTTCTGGCACAACACGACGTTCGCGCCGCTCGCCACGATCTTGTCCACCATCTCCTTGAGCATGTCTTCCTCCTGGGCCAGGAAGCTCTCGAGCATGGACGGATCTTCGATGTTGATCTTGGCGTCCGTCTCGGTGTCCTTCACCTCAAGCGCGCAGCTGAGGAGCGCGATCTTGGCGTCCTTCACCCTCTTGGGCATGCCTGGGTGAACCCTCTCCTTGTCCACCAGGATCCCGCGAATCAGCTGGGAATCCGCAATGGTTCCGCCCTGCTTCTTCTCGATCTTGACATAGTCGATGTCGAAGTCGTAGCCCGGTTCCGCCTCCCCCTTCCTCGGCTTCTTCTTCGACACGACCTGCCTCACCGACTTTACGGCTAGATCTGCGAGGACAGAAAGGGCGCTCTCGGCGGCCTTCCCGGTCATGGACGTCATGGCAACCTTCTTCATCATCTCCTCGTCGTCCGGGTTGACCTTCACCGCAAGATCGTCTAGGATCTGCAGGGCTTTCTCCTCCGCCCTTCTGAAGCCCTGTATGATGACCGTCGGGTGGATTTTCTGCTCGATCAGCTCCTCCGCCTTCTTGAGGAGTTCCCCGGCCAGCACAACGGCCGTGGTCGTTCCGTCACCGACCTCCTCGTCCTGGGCCTTCGCCACTTCGACCATCATCTTGGCCGCGGGGTGCTCGACGTCCATCTCGCTCAGGATCGTTGCCCCGTCGTTGGTGATCACCACGTCGCCCAGGGTGTCCACCAACATCTTGTCCATGCCCCTCGGTCCGAGAGTCGACTTCACCGCCTCTGCGATGACCTTTCCGGCCAGAATGTTATTGGCCTGGGCATCTCTTCCTCTCCTTCTCTCAGCCCCTTCCTTCAGTATAAGTACGGGCGTGCCTGCCAGCTGTGTCGCCATGGAATGTCACCTTCAAACGGGTTCAAGCCCAGATCAATAGCGAACATCAGCTAGCTTATTGGTTATATATAAATCTTCCTCGCCGGCGCCCGATCCTCCCTTCCCGTTGGCACGGCGCCCAACAAGAGACGCCTCCAATGCCGGGCCGCGAGCCGAAATCTTACCCCGCGCTCCTCGGAGCCATCAATCGCTCGGATATTGCCGTTCCACCCAGTTCTTGATGTGCAGCGCCAGGACCGGGCCGATCTTGGGTACCGCACTCAGGTCGGCCAACGACGCCTTCCTCAGATCATCCAACCCCCTGTACCCGGCCCTTATGAGCTGTCTTCCCCTCACCCTCCCCACCTGTGGTATGGCCACCAACGGCAGGACGTCCTCCTTAACCCCGTACCTCATCCTGAGCCGCAACCTCTCCAGCTCCGGCCTTCCCCCTGCTCGCAAGAGCCTCGATATCTCGCTTGCAGCGTAGAGCAGCCAGTCAGCCGTCTCGAGCTTGGCCCGCAATCCTCCCGGGGGAACGCCGAACTCGTCCATTATGGCGTCCTCGCCGGCTTCGTTGATCCAGCGTTCAAACATCAGCGCGGTCCTCACAGCCCTCAGGTACTCTTCGTACTCGTAGCCCCACTCAACTGGGACGGGCACGATGTTGTCCTTCTCAAGGTCCTTCACCCTCTCCTCGATCTCCCCCCAGTTGCCGCCGAGCCCCAGAAGAGGCCTCATCTCCACGGTGTAGCAGATCATGACAAGGAGCGGAAGCGTGCCGACGCGCTTCTTCCTCTTCTTGCGCTCGGCCATCGCCAGGCATAGCCTGTGCCCTGTGTCCGGATCGATGTACAGCTCGGAGACGCGCCTGCCGACGGGGGTCGCCTCGTGAATCCCGTCCTTTGCGACGACGAATCCGTAGTCCACCAAGTCGCGGATCACCGTCTCTATCTTTGCCTCAAGCTCCTCTCCCGCCCCGAACTGGTGGCCGTAGAAGGTGGACCGCATGACCCCGACTATCTCATCCCACCTCCGCACGAAACCAGATGCTATTAGGCCGAGGATGTGCATGCGCAGGACTGGCTCGAGCGCGATCTTGGACCGTATGTCTTCGATCTCGCCTCGGATGTACCTCTCCAAGATGACCTTCTCCTCAGCCTCCGATCTGGCTATCGAGATCGCCTCCCCGTGATCGTCATACTGCGGCCTTCCAGCGCGTCCGCACATCTGGCGGTACTCAAGAACGGGTATGTACTCGGAGTGGAAACCCGAGAACCTCCTCAGATCCCGGATGATGACCCTCATGGCGGGCAGGTTCACGCCGTAGATGAGCGTTGGAGTGGCGCAGACGACCTTTATGAGCCCAGCTCGGAAGGAGTCCTCGATCAGCTTCTTTTGTTCGCTCGTCTCCCCGGCATGATGGAAGGCAGCCCCACGGCGAACTACGCTAGCCAGCCTGCGGCACTGTTCGGTCGGGTAGCCGACGGCTGACAGTATCTTCTCGGCGAGGTCTGCCAGCTTGATCCGGTCATCCTCCTCCAACAACGGTCCCAGAACCTCGGCCGTTTCCTCGGCCAACCTTTCAGCCCCACGCCTTGAGTTCGCGAACACCAAGGCCTGCTTGTTCCGGACTACAGTGTCGTACGCGAGCCTAACGGCTGCCTGGCCGATCTCGCCCCGAACCTCCTCCAACCTCTCAGTATCGTCCTCGAGGAACCTTATCGTCCTGTTCCTGTAGATCCCTTGGCTAAGCTTGACCGGCCGCCACTCCGAGAGGACCTGTACGGCCTCGAGCCATTCCGCGATCTCGTCCGGGTTCCCTATCGTTGCCGAGAGGGCCAACAACCTGACCTTGGGGTTCATCTTCCTGAACTTGGTTATGACCATCTCCAGCGTCGGGCCCCGATCTTCCGCGTCCAACAGGTGGATCTCGTCCACGACCACGATGCCCACGTCATCGAACCACATCGGCCTCGATCGAAGGATGGAGTCGCACCTCTCCGAGGTCGTCACGAGGATGTCGAACCGCAGTGAGAACGGGCTCTTCGACAGGTCACGATCCCCGCTCTGGATGTTCACCCGATACCCGAGTGGTTCGTACTTCTTCTTGAACTCCTCGTACTTCTCCGTTGCCAAGGCTCGAAGGGGGACTATGTAGACGGCCTTCTTTCCGGACTCGATGAGGGTCCTCAGCATCGCCATTTCGGCCACCGCAGTCTTTCCGCTCGCCGTCGCGGAACAGATGACCATGTTCCGATCCCCTAGAACCCCTCTCTCGACCGAAAGACGCTGAAGCGGGTTCAGGTCGCGGTATCCAGATCTCTCCAGAACGAGTTGCACGATGTCCGACCCTTGGGCGACTTTCCCTCCTGCGGCGGCATCTACCTCCACCGCCCCGCCAAGGCGGGTCTGCCCCTTCAGGTCCTTTGCTCCCAGTCTCAACGATCTCCAACTCCCCTCGTGACTGAAATAGATGCGCTGCCGCGGGCTAAAGCACTCTCTCGCGCGAACCTCATCTGCTGCGCGAAGGCGCCCGAAGCCCACCCGCGGAGCGCCATCCTCCCGATCTCCTCCAGCACCTCAGGCGCTATCCGGGAGGCAGCCATCCCTGACATGGCCGACCCCGGAAGGGGCATGAAGTGATGAACCCTCACCTTGCCGCCCATCCTGACCAGATCGCGCATAACCTCGAGGGTCTTCAACTGGTCCGACTCGCTCTCACACGGGAATCCGAGGATGAAGTCTATCATCGGTCTCAGCCCAGCGTCCAAGATAAGGCCTGCGGCGCTGTAGACCTCATCCAGCGTGTGCCCCCTCCCAACCTTCCTGAGCACCGCATCCGACCCGGACTGGGCGCCTATGCATACGCTCCGGTTGTCCGCAAGGTCGGCAATCAGTTCCACCATCCGTTTCGTGACGAAGTCTGGCCGGGCTTCGCTGGGAAACGTGCCGAAGTAGATCCTCTTTTCGCCCTCCAGTGCGCGAAGGGAGGTCAGCAGACGCTCAACAGCCTCTTCATTAGGAGCCTTGGAGCGGGACTGGTATCCGAGCGAATTGGGCGAGATGAACCTGAAGTCCCACCGGCGCACCAGCCTAACCAACCTGCTGGCAGTCTGCACCACGGACTCTACCGATCTATGCCTGACCGGGCCGAAGATGTGTGGAACCGAGCAGAACTTGCACCTGAAGGGGCATCCTCTAGTGATCTCGATGGGCGGATGCAGGCCACGCTGGAGCGACACCGCGGGGAACATGTCCAGATTGGGCAACGGAACCCCTTCCACCACTTTCCCGGTCCAGCGCGACCCATGCTTACGCGCCAAAAGATCCTTCACAACCTCCGGGAAGACAAGTTCCCCCTCTCCCTTCACGACCACGTCGAAGCCGAGCCTGAGGGTCTCCCGCGGTAGCGCCGAGGCGTGCGGTCCCCCCGCCACCAGGCTAACCTCGTTGCCGAACTCCGATCGGATCTTTTCGACCAGCCGGGCGACTTGGCCGAGCTGGGTGCTGAAGAAGGACATACAGCAGATGACCGGTTCGTACTTCCGACGCGCCTCCCTGAGCGCTTGCAGGACGTCTGCGGACAGGACGAGCTCCGCCTCAACGGAGGACTGATCCAGGCTGTTGATCAGGGGCACGAAGCTGTACCAGTTCTTCTTAGTCAGGTGGAGAAGGACTGCAGGCCTCTTCAAAGCCCCATCCTCTGAACATTCATCCTATCAGGAACAGCATGTCGCCTAGCCGGCCGTTGGGCACGAGCGCGTCGGCGTACGCTTTCACCACACCCCCCTTGTTGAAGGCTATCCCAGTCCCAGCCTCCGTGACGATGTCAAGGTCGTTTGCCCCGTCGCCGACCGCCACGACCTGATCCAAGGTGAGGTTCAAGCTGGCGGCCAGCTCACGCATCTTCTTCACCTTGACCTTTCCGTCAACGATCTCGCCCTTCACGTTGCCCGTTAGCCTGCCGTCTAGGATTTCGACATCATTGCCAACCGAGAAATCCACGCCCAGCCTTTCCCTCGCTCTCTCGGTAAAGAAACTGAAGGCACCACTGAGTATGGCCGTCCTGATGCCCCGCATCCTTAGCGTGTCGAGAAGCCTTATCACCTCCTTCGAGGGCCTGACTGACTCCCAGACTTCCAGCATATCCTTTTCGGCTACGCCCCTCAAGAGCGCAACCCTCTGGATGAACGACCGCTTGTAGTCCAACTCCCCTGCCATCGCCATCTTCGTGATGCGCTCGACCTGCTCCTCCCTGCCCGCCTTCTTTGCGACCTCAATTATCAGCTCCTCGCTCACCAAGGTACTGTCAAGATCGAAGCATGCCAACCCCTTGGGCTTCCTGAAAATCGTAAGAGGCTGAACGAGCATGCTTATGCCTAGCCTCTCGGCAAGCTCCAACATCCTGACCCTCTTGCTCTCAAGCCTCTCCCCCCTCCGCGTTGAGACCCGCATGTCCAGTATCGCCGGGTCGCCTTCGATCATCTGAAGTTGCACGAGGTCCGTCTCGCCGATCTCATCAGCGACTTCCTTAAGCGAGTTTAGGACCTGCGGTAGCGATCGTTCAAAGACGTATGGGCTCCCCACCGACCGGACGAACCAGTCGGTCCCAGGCGGGGCCTCAAGCACGGGGACCGATGGGGTCCTACTCACCGGCACGCCGGGCCCAACCGCCTCCGCGATCCTCTGCGTCGAAGCCACCACATCAAGCCGCACCCATAGGCTGTTCTGCTTTCTGACAGCCGCGCTCACATGCAGCCCGCAACACTGCAGCGCCACCAACTTCTCCAAGGTCTGCTCGTCAGCGCCGAGCTCGAGAAGAAAGCAACCGCCCCGCAGGGCCATGAGCAGCCACCAGTCCATTCCGTATATAATTCTTACCCAACCGGCGCGCTTCCTGGCTGACCTCCTGGACTGCAGATCCCTTAAGCCGGTCTCTCCGCAGCGCCTGATCTGCGGTGCAAGCTTGGGTTGATGTCGCGAGACTATGTCATCATTATTAATGTGCAAGGCGAGAATCGCCGGCAATGACGCATCTCTCGAGGCGTCGCTTTCTTGAGATTGGGACGGCGTCCTGCTTCTTGGCCTTGCTCAAGGAGAGAATTGCGAACGCCAAGCCAGGCCCCGGCCCCGAATCCGTGGTCATTGCCCGGAACGGCACTCCCTCGGAGCTGGTGTCAGCGGCCTTGGACGGCCTAGGAGGAATCGACACTTTCGTCGGACGGGGCGACGTCGTGCTGGTCAAACCAAACGCGAGCTTCAGCGTCCCGTCCGGGACGGGGGCCAACACGAGTCCCGAGATTGCATCCGCCGTCGTGAGGCTGTCGCTCGAGGCCGGTGCCTCAAAGGTCATCCTCGCCGACCACACGATCAACAAGCCTAGCGCACTCACCGTTCAGATCAATGGCCTCCGTGCCGCCGCCGAGGAGCAGGGAGCGCAGTTCCTGGTGCTCCAACAAGAATCGGACTTCCAGACAGTTGAGCTGGAAGGGGCCCAAACCTTGAGGGAAGTGGAGATCGCTAAGGCCTACCTTGAGAGCGATGTGCTGATCAACGTGCCCGTCCTCAAGCATCATGAAGCCACGGGCTCCTCCGTCGGCCTCAAGGGCCTCATGGGACTGGTCTACGATCGCGCTGCCTTCCACAGACAGGGTCTTGACGGCGCCATCGCAGACCTTTCCTTAGGCATCCGGCCCAGCCTCACGGTGGTTGATGCAACGAGGGTCTTGGTGTCCGGCGGGCCCCGCGGCCCAGGGGAGCTCGTTGAAATGGGAAAGGTTGTCGCAGGAGTGGATCCCGTAGCGGTCGACGTCGCATCAATGGCGCTCGCCTACTCCTTGGGGTACGAGGATTTTGGATTTGATGGTCGTAACGCGTACGTGCAGATCGCGAGCGGACTGGGGGTCGGCGACGCCGAACCCTCCAGCGTCCTGGCAAAGACCTTCGAAGTCGATGCTAAGGAGGGCACCGGACCCTCTCCACCCCCTTCCATGAGCTCCGCATTGCCGCCATGGGCGCCATACGCCTCGCTGTCCGTGGCCTCGGTCGCCCTAGGCCTAGCCGCGATGATATGGGATAGGAGGAAGGCCCACGGTGGCAACGAATAGCCCCTTCGATGCGATGAGCAGGCGGCGCTTCATTGCCACGGTGGGAGCGGGCGCGGTCGTCTCGGTCGTCGGCGCAAGCCTCGCAAGCGGGACTGGCAAGCAGCCCACCCCGAGGCCACCCGGCGCGATAGATGAGGATGGCTTCCTCGCGCTGTGCGCGCGGTGCGGCAGATGCGTCTCAGCCTGCCCGAACTCGGCCCTCCAGCTGCAAGGCCTCGAGAACGGCTTCCCCAACCTGATGACGCCGAAGTTGGTCCCGAGCAGGGGCTATTGCATAATGCCCGTCAACGGCTGTCAGAACTGCATCCAGGCCTGCCCCGTCAAAGTCCTCCAACCGATCAACCTCGAGGGCCTGTCCTCCAACCAACTTTCGACCAAGCTGAAGATGGGCACCGCCTCCGTTGACACAAGGCTTTGCATAGCCTATGCGCTCAAGCAGCCATGCCTGGCGTGCAAGGAGATATGCCCCGTCGAGGGCGCCATAACTACGAAGGGCGGCGAGGGCAAGGGATCGGGCGCGACGGTGAGGCGGCCCGTGTTCAACCACGAGGTCTGCGTTGGTTGCGGCGCATGCGAGTACGCCTGCCCCACCACGCCCAAAGCTGTGACCGTCTCGGGGACCGGGGCAAAGCGCACCGAATGGAGGGCCTGATCGAGTGCCCAACGACCAGCAATCCGGGCGGTCGGAAGGGAGATCCTTCCTATCCAGCATCAAACTCCGATACATCAGACACATCGTTCAGGCCCAGATGCTGATCCTAGTCCTCTATGCCGTCACCAACCCCTCCCTACCCATCCGGCTTCTCTGGCACGTTGACCCGCTCCTCAGCATCTCCGCAGCCCTGTCGGGCGCCGTTACCCCCATCCCGCTTCTGATTATGGGCGCCGCCATGCTGGCAGCAAGCCTCGCCCTGGGTAGGGCGTTCTGCGGTTGGATCTGTCCGCTGGGCTTCGTGCAGGACATGATTTCCTTCGGGCGAAGGGGAGCCCGGATGCCGGAGTCCCTCAGATGCCTCAAGTACGTGATCCTGGTCGCTGGGCTCCTCGTCTCCGTGCTTGCCGGATGGACTTTCCTCGAATGGATGGCGCCCATGTCCGTCACGTCAAGGGCCCTCTCCTCGATCTGGAAACCGGAAAACTCCTTCGCCGTCGGCTTTGCGGTGTTCCTCGTCGCCGTGTCCTTCTCTGCCGCAACGCAGAAGCGGGCCTGGTGCAGGTACGTCTGCCCGCTCGGCGCAATCCTGTCCCTCCCTGCCTCAGCGAAGGGCGCTGGGATCTCGGTCAACCAGGAAAGATGCATAAGGTGCCTCAGATGCGAGAGGGCCTGCAGCATGGGCATCATCGACATCAAGGGCCAGGCAGGCCTGAGATGGGATTCCGAATGCATCCTTTGCATGGAATGCCGGGATGCATGTCCGACCGATGCCATCGGGCCTGCCTTCCGAGGGTGAGGATTTGTAATGAGAATGCTGTTCGTACACGTAGAGTCGTTTTGGTACGAGGCCAAGATCAGGACCCCCATCGCGGTCGAGATTCCGGACGAGATGAAGGCACGCAACTTCGGCGAGGCAGTTGTCGTGCTATACTCCACCGAGGCGGCCGACGATCAGGATCCCTCCGAGGTCGCACGGCTGGCCGCGAACGAGATCCGGAGCTACATATCCAAGGTGGGTCCAAAGAGGCTGATCCTTTTTGCCTTCGCCTTCCTCGTCGGCAGGGATGAGAAGAGCTCCTCGTCCACCGCTGCGGCCATGGAGAAGCTCCTCGTCGGGGAGCTCAACATGCCCGAGGTGGAGATCGTGCCCTTCGGTTGGTACAAGAAGTTCTCGATAACCTCGATGGGACACAAGTACTCCGTGCATTCCGTGAGGGTCGTGCCGACCGGCACCGGCCACTAGGCGAACCAGGCGATGCCTAGCGCGAGGTCATTGCTATGCTCCTTATCACATCGGCCACGTCCTCGGCTTGGTCCGCCACCTTCTCCATGTTGTCCATGGCCTCTTTCAGTATGATGCATAAACCCGTCCGGTCCGTGGCCTGGCACCATGGGATGAACTGGTCCCGGATCATTGTCGCCCTGAACTCATCGATCTGCTCTTCGTGGGTCTCCACTCGCTGACACAGTTCGAAGACGTTCTCGGCGCCCTCCACGAGGGCATCGAACGCCTCGCCCATTGCGTTGACCGTCGCCACCAGCGCATCGGAGAGCTCAGCCAAGCTGTGCGCCAAAGAGTCCGAGACCACCTTCCTGGGTATCATGGAAAGCTTGCCCGCAGCCGCCTTGGCGTTGCTCGCGATCCCATCCGCCTCCAACACAAGGCGAAGGATTTCGTCTCGGTCCATCGGGTGGAAGATCTCCCTGACCAGCTCATCCATGATGGACCGTTTGATCGCATCGGCCTCCTTTTCCATCTGGGAGGCGGCCTTTGCCAGGGCGGATGCGCGCTCCTCGTCGGCCTGTTCATATGCGTGGGTGCTCCTGCGCATCTCCTCCACCGTTTGGATTATCTTGGCCACATGGTTCTTGCATAGCTTGAAGATCTCCTTCTGCCTTTGTTTCCCGAGCCAGACTCCCAGACTGCGCGTCTTCTTCATCTTCTCACCCTAGAGAGCGAGACCTCCCGTTGCGAGCCAATACAGGACTGCGCTCAGCGCGGCACAGATCGGTACCGTGAACACCCACCCTGCCACTATGCGAAGGACCGTTTGCCTTGAGACCGTCCTGTAATCCCTGGCCAGCCCAACGCCGATGATCGATCCGACGCTGCAAAGGGTGGTCGATATGGGCATTCCCCATCCGAACAAGAGGAAGGGTACCGTTGTGAATAAATATACCGCCAAAGCGTTGCTCAGCTCGGCAGCACCTCCCATCACGGGATCCAACCTAGTGACTTTGAAACCGACCGTGTTGATCACCCGGTATCCCCAGGTAAATGCTCCCACCGCGATGCCTGTGCTTCCGAGGGCAGCAAGTGCAAGAAGCGCCACGCTCTGCGTCATCTCTTCGGATCCCTTGGCAACCGTGAAGAAGACTCCCGTCGCATTGGCGACGTCGTTGGCGCCGAACGCAAAGGCTGAGAAGCAGAGCGCGAAGACCAATATCAGCCGGGCGATCTGCTCGGAACGCCGCCGGGCCGGCAGCCACGCCCGCATCGCACGGTACAGGACCGTAGCCACCAGGGCCGCCGCCAATGGCGAGACTAACCAAGAGGCCCCTATGCCTCCAAGAACCTGCCACTTCACCCCTGCGGCTCCGTACTGGCACAGACCGTATCCCACGACGCTCCCCACGATGGAGTGGCTCGTGGAGACCGGGAGGCCTCTCCATGTGCACAGCGTTATCCAAAGGCAGGCGGAGAGAACGGTCGTGATTGAGCCAAGCAGGCTCAGCTCCGGGACCACGCCCGCTCCTATCGTCTTGATCACCATGTATCCGTGCGTCAGTGCCCCGAACGCGGCGAACAGGCAGAAAAGCGTGAGGGCCCAGCGCAGACTGACCACCCCCGAGCCCACGGCGCACTCGGTCGGATTTGATGCATCGTTTGCGCCTAGGCACCAGGCAAGGTAGAAGGAAAGCGATAACCCTATGCCCAGTAGCAGGACGTTGGCCGCCACGAACAGCCTCTTCGGAAGCTCGGCCACGCACGCTGTTGATAAAGATTGCCAGAGGCGAGGCGGCGTACACCCTAGCCAGACCGTTGTGCCGCTTCGCGGTCGTGGTTATCCACGCAACCCAACAGTCATGCTCTCGGGTGCAAGGCCCGCTGATGAAGGGGCTTTCAACGTCGTCCCGCCAAAAGGGTCGGCGTGGTGTCCTCCAGCCGCACCTGAGAAGAGGCGGCCAATCAGAACGGGATCACGACTGGATCGTTTGCCGAAAAAAAAGTTCTTAGCGCTTGCGGGCCCGGCTCAATAGATCCATCATGAGGGCCTGCTCCCGCGTCTTGCGCGCTTCGTATATGGAATCCACAAGCTGTTTTGCTTTCTCCCGCTTGCCAAGCTGAATCAAGGCATCCATGTACTCCTTGTCTATCCCGCTGAGCAACCCGGGCCCGTTCGCATTTCCATTTCTGTGGGCAGCCTGGTCGATCACCCTTGCCGCAGCCTCATTCTCACCCATTCTCCGGAGCATCTCGACGTACTCCCGCTCAACCTGCGACAGGCCACTGCCGTCCACATCCCTTCTTCTCCTGTACGCCAGCTCAAGTGCCCTCTCCGCCTCTTCCAACTGCCTAGCCTTCAATAGGGCTTCGAAGCACTCCCTCTCTTGGGGCGTGAATAGCGTATTGGAGTTCCTCATCCGGGTGCTGAACAGCTCATCGAGTTTCTTCTTGGCGTCTTCCTTGTACCCCAGCTTGATTAGGACCTCGAGATAGTCCTTGTCAAGCGGCGACATGAGGGAGGTTTGGAAGATGTATTCGACACTCTCCTCAACCATCAGGACCACAAATTATCGTGCCGTTTGTGCATTTTTCACTATGTTGTGGCAGGAATATAAATACTTCCGGCCCATATCCTTGAAATAATGCAGTGTGCGCAGGCTTTCTTGAACGAATGCCCCTTTGACCTCGCAAAACTAGCTTCCGCGCTGCCCACGACCTCTTTGGACAGCCAAACCGCTTGGAAATGCCCCGAGAAGAACCCGGCGTACATCTAGGCGCAGCCCGGACGCCAACCCGGCCTCAAGAATCGACGTAAAGCTCGAGCGCCTAGGGTAATAGTAATTAGCCCGCCATTTCTTGCCTGGCGCCAAGGTGGCGGCTTGCCTCAGCTTGCGATCGACGGAGGAGATAGGACCCGCCTCACGCCCTTTCCGGAGAGAAGGGAGATAGGAAAGGAGGAACTCAGGGAACTTGTCGACGTGATTTGGTCTCAGAGGCTGAACCGCGTCGGAGGCGACAAGGTGGAGGCTTTTGAGAGGGGCTTTGCCGAACTCTACGGCACCAGACACGCAATAGCCTCCACATCTGGAACGGCCTCGATCCATGTCGCGCTGGGTGCCATAAACCCTGACCCCGGTTCCGAGATAATCACCACCGGGATATCGGACATAGGCACGATCATTCCGATCCTCTACCAGAACTGCATCCCCATCTTCGCGGATCTGGAACCTCATACCTACTCGATGGACCCGGACGATCTTGAGCGGAAGATAACTCGTAAGACCAAGGCCGTGATCGCGATCCACCTCTTCGGCCTCGTCGGCAACATGGAGGAAATCCGGCAGATCTGTGACGACCACCACCTATACCTGATCGAGGACGCATGCCAAGCACACCTGGCCGAGCGCAAAGGGAAGCTTGCGGGGACGTTCGGCCATTTCGGCTGTTTCAGCCTGCAGCAATCCAAGCAGATCACCTGCGGGGACGGCGGGATCACGATCACCAGCGACGATAAGCTCGCATCCAGAGCACGCCTCTTCGCTGACAAAGCATGGCCTAGGGAGGGCGGTTGGGGTGAGCGCGGCTACCTCTTCCTTGCGATGAACTATCGGATGACCGAGCTCCAAGGCGCCGTGGCCCTGGCCCAGCTCCGGAAGGCCCGGAGGATAGTCTCGCGGAGGAGAGCGCTCGGCATGCGCCTCTCGCGACTCCTGAGGAAGGTGCCTGGCGTCAACCCCCCCGAGATCCCGGGGGACTGCAAGCACTCCTTCTGGCTATACCCCATGACGATCGACCAGGACGTCCTTGGAGTTGGGCCCGAGCAGTTTGCCAAGGCCATCTCCGCCGAGGGCATCCCCGCTTCGTTCGGCTACATAAGGCAGCCGCTCTACATGTTTCCCATCCTGAGGGAAAAGAGGACCTACGGGACATCCCACTGCCCATTCGAATGCCCGCTCCACGGGCGAGATGTGGAGTACAGGGAGGGCATGTGCCCCAACACGGAGAAGATCCTCAGGAGCATCATAACGCTTCCCATTCGCGAATGTTTCACGGAGAACGACATTGGGGACATGGCACGGGGCATTACGAAGGTGGCGGAGTACTACGCGGGCCGAAAAACCTGACGTCGGCATCATAGACTCCAATACTTGCTTCGGATGGCATCCGAAGAGAGGCAAGCGCACCCCACCGGAAGCTTTGGCGTCCCGCCTTTCCTCCTGGGGCGTCGAGAAAGCCGTCTCCCTCTCGCTCTTGGGGGTTTACTACGACTACGCCGAAGGCAATGAGGAGACGCTTGAAAACTCTCGAAGGCTACCCTTCCTCATCCCCGCGGCAACCGTCGATCCTAGAAGATACTACGGGCGCCAGGATGAGCCGCTCAACCTGGGTCAATTCGCTGCGCTCCGGGTCTTTCCCGACCTGCAGGGGTGGCCGCTGGACTACGCCCCCTTCCACAAGCTGCTGGAGGAGGCCGCGTCCCAGCAAGTCCCGGTCATGGTCCCTGCCATGAGCCCCGGGAGGAGCACCGAGATCGTCCGGGTCGCGCAAGCAGTCGGCGTAGTGGTCATCCTGAACTCCGTGAGCTACTGGACCCTTTCTGAAGTTCTGGTGCTGCTGGCCCGATATGACGGACTCTATATCGGCACGGACATGCTCGACACGCCGGACGCCGTCGAGCTCGTGACGGATGAGGTGGGTGCGGAGAGGCTGATATTCGGATCCAACTACCCTTTCACCTACTTTTCGGGACCTCTCTTGAACGTGCAGAGATCGCAGATCTCGAAGAAGGACAGGTGCCTGATACTGAGGGAGAACGCCCTGCGAATCCTGGGGATCAAATGATAATCGATGTCCATGCCCATTGCGGAAAATGGTTCTTCCCGATCTTCTGCGATTCGCCGGAACGAGTCGCGGAACTCTGTGACAGGTACCATATCGAGAAGGCAGTCTTCTCCTCGTCGCGCGCTATAACGTATGACATGGAGACCGGCAACCGCGAGGCAGCTCAGTTCGTCCAGAGCGATAAGAGGTTCTACGCGTACGTCTACCTCAATCCCCGGGACCCCGATCGGGCCAGTTACCAGATGAAGACCTATTTCTCGAATCCCCGCTTCGTCGGAGTCAAACTCCACCCATCCTACAGCGGGGAACCGGCAAACTCCAAGGCAACCCTGAAGCTCCTCGAGACACTCCCGGAGGAAAAGATAGTGCTCGTACACACGTGGGGCCGTGAGGGGGTGAACCAGGTCTGCGAACTCGCCGATGCTTTCCCGAAGCATCGTTTCATCCTGGGCCACATGGGAGGTGGCGCGGAGAACGAGTGGCGAGCAGGCATAGAGGGCGGCCTCCGATGTCCGAACACCTACCTTGAGGTCTGCGGAAGCGTTCTCCAGCATGACCGCATTCGGGAAGCTGTCGACGCCGTTGGATCCGACAGGATAGTCTTCGGAAGCGACATGACCCTCCTGAGCCCAGCTTTTGCGCTCGGCCAGATCCTAGACTCGGACATCGCCGAGGAGGACCGAAGACGAATCCTGCACGATAACGCGGCTAAACTGTTCAGATTCGAAGGGTGACATCGAGCATCGGTTGGGCCGAACCTGGCTCTTTGGCCACCGACCATCTGCCGCAACGGTTGCTCGGCCGACCTCGGGGCCTTCCCTACGCCCATCTGAACCCCAACACGTCACCTACGCATCGTAGGGCCTCAAGCGCTTTACCCGCCGCATCGGACCCGACTGATAGACCGCGAGCCCTTTCCGCGAAATCGCCCACTGCACGGAGCGCCCTAGGGGTATCCAAATCGTCATTCATAGCCGACTTGAATTCATCCTGCAGGGTCTGCACAAGCTGCATCATCGCTCCATCGTCCTTGCCCCTCGACGGCCCGGCATCCCTAAGCATCGATTCCAGTCCGCTCATGCCCGCAAGACGTCTTTCTGCATCCGCCACCGCACGATCGGAGAAGGGCAGGTTCTGCCTATAGTGCGTGCCGAGAAGGAAAAATCGAAGGCCCTCTGGGGAATGTACCTTGAGCGCCTCCCTTATCGTGACGTAGATGCCGCCGGTTTTCGACATCTTCCGCACGCCCAGCGTCAGGAACCCGTTGTGAATGTAGAACCGCGCCAGATCCTGGCCAAACGCCAAGGCTATCAGTCGGTTGCTTTCGTGGTGAGGAAAGATCAGGTCGGCCCCGCCCCCCGTGATATCCAGAGGATGTCCGAGCAGCCTTGACATCGTATAGCACTCCACATGCCACCCGATGCGGCCCCTGCCCCAGGGGGAATCCCAGAGGGGACCGTCTTTCACCGTGCCGTCCCAAAGCTCAAAGTCGAAAGGGCTTCTCTTCTGCGTTTCCGCCCCTTTCTCAGCATCGTTGGCTACCAACGAGTCCTCTGGGCGGCCGTGGAGAAGGCCTCCGTAGCCGCCTGCCTTGTTCACGTCGAAATAGATCTTGCCCCCAGCGCGGTAGGCAAGACCCCGGTCCCAGAGCTCCTGAACGACCCGAATCATATCGCCCACGTAGCCGGAGACGCGCGGGTACATGTCGGCCCGCATTATGCCCAGGACATCCATCTCCCTGAAAAAGTCGCCTATCCTCGCCTCAGCGAACTTCAGCGGATCTTCTCCAACCGCCTCCGCTTTCCGCGTGATCCTCTCGTCCACGTCCGTGAAATTGATGGCAAGGCGAACCTTGTAACCCAGGAACCGAAGGTACCGAGCTATGACATCGAAAATGACGTAGGATCGGGCATGCCCAAGGTGACACTCATCGTACACCGTCGGGCCGCAAACGTACATCCGCACCTCCCCGTCTCTGATAGGCTCGAAAGGCTCTTTCCTCTGGGTCAGGGTGTTGTAGAAGCATGGGGCAGCCGGCACCGACACGAAAAACCCGCCCGCCCGGGGATATAAAACTGTGCTTCAACCCTTCTCCAGGGCACCGATTGCGAATATTTCGTCCGTCCTTACCTCGGGGGGGATCCCGCGGGCCATCCTCGTCACCGAAAAACTCGAGATGAGCCCAAGTTCTCCCGCCAAACCAGCGCCAACCTGGCTCGGCGCGACCAGAAAGCATTCCTTCCCCCTCAGAAGCACCCCTAGAGATTCGAGGAGCAGGCGGGCGGAAGATCTCGCAAGCGCGATTCCGGGCCCTATGTTGCAGACCCGTCCGGACGCCGTTGCCATGACGTAGCCCATCAGCCTGTCCCCGGACCTGTGAACCAAGCTTGTTTCGGGGAAGTCCCGCAAGAGCCTCTCCAAGAGCCTCGACCGGTCGTCCCCAAAGCGCCGGGCGTCCAGTTCGCGGACATCGTCGAGGTCGTCCTTGCACATCCTCTCAGCACAGATCCGCTTGCCGCGAGCCTTTATCCTTCCCCGATAGCATTCGTAGGAGTCCAGCTCCCTGAAGCCGAACCTCCTGTAGAAGCCTTCAAGCCCCTTGTATGAATAGAGCAGGACCGCCTCCATCTTTTGCCGCTGCAGGTGATCCAGGCCTCGGCACACCAATACCGACCCGAGCCCGGACGATCTGAAGCGCTCCTCCACAACGACGTTGCCGATCCAGCCAGATCTTACGTACGTGGCCGTGGTGAGCATGCCAATGATCCTGCCCTTCTCCTCACAGACGAAGGATCCTCCGGGCCACAGATCGAGGATTCGCTTGAAGTCCGACACATCGAATCCCCACCCCTCGCTGTCGGAGAGAGCGCACGCCTGGGGCGCGTCCTCAGGCTTCATCTCCCTTATGCAGCCGACCGGGGGTTGGGATCGAATGGGATCAGGCCCCAACCTGCTTCGTGGAAGCCAACGCCTCCCGAAGGGCTGCTTTCTCGTCGCATGCATGCAGACCCCTCGTGAGGTATTTCGTCTCGCCTCGCATGTGCTTGAGAGAACAAGGGCCGAACCCCTCATCCTCGGCGCCGTACCAGTATCTGCAGTCCTTGCAAACGAGGATGGCAGGCCTTTCGGGCACAAACTGCCATTGCACAGAACACGTTTAACTGTTCCCTGACGTCGTCCGAAGAAACCGGGAAATCCTTTTGAAGGACGCGGAAAAGCCGGATCGTTGCTAAATGCTGCCCATTAGGGACAGGAACCCGTCGCGCACGTTTCCCTTCGTTACCTACTCACTGGTGATAGCCAACGTCGGGATCTTTCTCATCGAGTTGATGCTCGATTTCCAGGGCCAGCTCGATGCGTTTCTCTGGAGGTGGGCACTCGTCCCAGAGAGGCTCGTAGCCGGCGAGCGCACGATCACGGTCCTGACAAGCATGTTCCTTCACGGCGGGATCATGCACATATTCGGCAACATGCTCTACCTCGGCATCTTCGGCAACAACGTGGAGGACATTTTCGGCCACCTCAAGTTCCTGGCTTTCTACCTCTTCTGCGGATTCTGCGCAGCCATGCTACACGTGGCGGTAAACATGAGCCCAGATGTGCCGACCCTTGGAGCGAGCGGAGCGATCGCCGGGGTCCTGGGGGCGTACCTCGTTCTCTTCCCGCGGGCGAAGGTCGACGCCCTCGTCTTTGCCTACTTCATAACCTGGGTAACGATCCCTGCCTCCGCGCTTCTGATGTTCTGGTTCATCCTCCAGCTTTTCTCGGGCGTATTGTCAATCGCGGCCTACGCTTCACCCGGCGTCGCGTACTTCGCTCACATCGGCGGCTTCGTCGCGGGCGCGCTCATAGCCCTTCCCCTCAGGGAGCGGGTGACCACGCGGAGAGAACCCCTGCCCTTCCTGGATTTCGAGACGCCAGATGACTTCTACTGGCGCTAGACGTACTCCTTCCAGTACGCGACGCTTTTCTCCAAGTCCTCCAGAACCTTCTCTTCTTTCTCTTCAAAGGCATGAATGATCTCGAGCATCAACGCAACCTCGCTCGCCCCAGAGGCCTCGATGGCCTCTATCAGCTTCTCCGCTTTGATGAGGCCTTTTGCATTGTACTCGGCCGTGAAGGGCCAATGCCTGTCCATCTTCCCGTCCGTCTGCTGCACGTGGAGGACGGGACTCATGGGGCCGATCTCCCTGATCCACTCGAATGTGTCCAAGTCCCTGTCGCACTCGGAGTAGGCGCATTGATGTCCGGTATCCATGCAGAAGAAGATGGGCACCGCGGCCCCTTTGTTCACCCTGCGGTACAGCGATTTCGCATCCGCGATGTTGCACGGCGGCTCTCGCGGCACCGGCATCGGCTCCCAGAGGACGAACTTCTGCCCCAGATCAGAAGCCATCCTTGAGAGGTGCTGCAGGGACTCCACGAGACAGTCCAGTAAGTAGGTCCTCCTAGCCTTGTTCCCGTAGTCATTGTAGCTCATCGACGCGACGTGGCCGCCGGTTCCATCCGCGCCCATCTCCGACGTCATATGAACTGCCTGCTCATACCACTCCAGTGCATCGCTCCTCATGCCCACATCGGGATGCATGAGCAGGTTAAACGAATAGGCACCGAGGCCAGTGAAGGTGCTGTGGATCTTAACACCTTGATCCGCTGCAGCTTGCTTTGCCTCCACGCATTTCCGCGACCTCACCGACGCTCGCACACGTGGATCGACGAGGTCGAAAGAGAACTGGGCTAGATCCAAGTCCAGCTTGCACCCGACGATCTCGACCCACTCCCTCGCCTCGGGCCACCTCTTGACCGCAAAGCACGTGTTGATCCCAAGTTGCAGCTTTGCCATGCCAACACCGTCGGTGGAAGGGCGGCACCGTCTTTTATGCCTTTCCGAGGCGTAGACCGCCGTCGGCCTGCGAAGAGCCGATCCACCCCAGCAACTTGGAGGAAAGTTAAGAGTTGGAGTCTTTCTGTATCGCCGTGTTCCTCGCCAAGGGAAGCCGCTTTCTCGCCAAGGGCCCCCTGAGGCTTGCGGTCGAGAAGGGAAGCATATGCTGTAGGGGAATCATCTTCTCGCAGGAAAACGAGCCCCTCGTAGTCAAGATCTGGGAATCCTTCGACTTGAAGGCCGTGGAAGATTCCCAGATCCGACTGGCAGGGACAGGACGACTGGAGCCAGTGGAGGCAGCATACCCGAGCGAGTGGTCCGCATTCATCGACTCCCTTCCCCCCCGTGGCTTGGGAAAGGTCATGGTCGCAGGCCAATCGGACACGGGCAAGTCCACGCTGTGCGTCCTCATCGCCAACAGATGCCTTTCGACGGCGGGCGAGGTTCACCTCGTCGATGCCGACGTAGGCCAGTCCAGCATCGGGCCGCCCACCGTCATCGGGCTTGGCCGGTCCTCGAGACATCTCTTGAGGCTCACGGACGCTGAGTTCGTCCAAGGATACTTCGCAGGTGACACCTCGCCAGCGTTCTGCATCGATGAGGTGATCGAGGGAACCCGCCTCATGGTGCAGGAAGCTCAACGTATGGGCGAGACAACGATCCTAGACACGTGCGGCCTGGTCGCCGGGCCGCTCGGAGAGTATCTGACCAGACAGATCCTTACCGCGGTTCGGCCTGACCTTGTCGTGATCCTTGAGCGCGAGGAAGAACTTTCCTACCTCAAGGGCACGGGAAACAAGATCGTCCGCCTTCCTGCGCTCCCTGCCGGCAAGAAAGATCTACAGGCAAGACGGGCCTTTCGCCTTAGCCAGTATCTTTCGGCTCTGAGACAGTCCAAGATAGTCAAGTACGACCTCGCGTCAATGACGGTCGAGGGCTATCTCGCCCGACGGGCGAGACGACGCGGCCTTGCCCAGGACGGGAACCCCCTGAGGTCGTCCAACCTAACATGCAACGACCTCGTCAACATGAAGCAGGCAATAGTCGGCCTGCACCGAGGCGAAAGGTACGTCGAACTTGGCGTGATCGATTCCGTCGACTGTGACGAGGAGGCCATAAGGATTCTCACGACATGTGCGTCCGAGGTGGATCGCGTGATCGTCGGCAACCTCAGGCTCGGCGACGCGGGCGAGACGAGACTCCTTCAGGCTCAGGAGGAGCCGGGCTGATCTTGAGCATACGACCAGGGGGCGCGAAGCAACCTGGCCCCAAGGCCGGCGATCCAGACCGAACCGGCCACGGACGAGATCGCTTCCGGTATGGCCACCCCCTCGTGGGGCAACGTCCAAGCAACTGCTGCCGTGATGCCCAGCCCAAGACCGAGCACGCCGTACAGACGATTCCCCTTGGCCTCCGAGCGTAGCATGCCCAGCCCAATCGCCATCATCGATAGGGACAGCGAGACGAAAAACGCCACCGAGACTATGAAGTGTATCCTTCCGACGTTCTCGGGAAAGAGGCCGATGCAGACCAGCCAGATCCAAGCAGATGCGAAAAGCCCACCGGCAACCCTGACCAATCTGCCCCTGAACACCGAGATCACAAGGCCCGGCGCTCCGATTAACCCCACAACTCCGGCCCCAATGAGCCCTGAGTTGAATATCCTCGCAGTGCTGCCCACCCCGAGATCGCTGAGGGCGTTCCGGTTCCAGTCAAACCAGGGCGCCATGGAGACCGAAATGCCCACCATCGACAGGCCGACGACCGGTGCGATTAGGTTACATATTCCCGACGCCCTCCTCAACCGGTCAGCATCCACGCCCTGCGCCCAGGCAACCCTCCAATATTAATGCGACTCGGGCAAGCTTAATGCGACTCCGGCAAGCGTCATACCGGGCGGGAGGCCGAAGACGTCTGCCAGCCAAATCTATAAAAATCCGGCCCAGGCAAGGCGACCCGGCGTTCTTGATGAGCCACGGTCGCCCGAACATTCTGCTCTTCACAACCGACCAGCAGCGCGGCGACCACATAGGCCTGGCCGGACATCCCGTCGTGGAGACACCCAACCTCGATTCGTTCATCAATCAGGGTGCCTACTTCCCCAATGCCTACACCGAGATCCCTTCAACGACCGGCGCCCGGCGGTGCCTCCTCGCTGGGCAGTCGAGCTACGCATGCGGGCTTGTGGGCTACTCCACGGCGGAGTGGAATGAACGCAACACCGTCGCCCAAGTCCTCGCGGACAATGGCTATCACTGCATCAACGTCGGCTGGCGCAACCTCCATCCCGCGAGGAAGCTCTACGGGTTCCACAACGTCATCTGCCATGATCTTCGGGAGGGAGCCGACGACTACCTTGAGTGGCTCAAGGAAAACCTCGGCCCGAACGCAGAGGAGAGAGGCCATGGGCTTGATGCCAACGCCTGGGACGCCCGGCCCTAGCACTTGGAGGAAAGATACCATCCCACGGTCTGGACGACGGACGTAACCATCGAGCAGATAGTCAAGAGGGACCCCACCCGGCCCTTCTTCATCTGGGCATCCCATCTCAGGCCTCATTCACCGTATGACCCGCCTCGGTACTTCTGGGACATGTACATCAACAGGCAGCTCCCGGAGATACCGATCGGGGACTGGGCGGAGAGGAACAACGTCCCAGGCCCGCACGATCCTACGGCGTGGCGGGGCAGGCTGAAGCCAGAGCAGAGCCACCGGATGCGCGCGGCATACATGGCAAGCTGCACCCATGTCGACTACGAGCTTGGGAGGCTCATGCAGAAGCTACGTCGCATCAACCTGCTCGACGATACCCTGATCATCTTCGTCTCGGACCACGGCGACATGATGGGCGATCACTACCTACATCGGAAGACCTACGCCTACGAGGGATCGGCGCGGATACCCTTCGTCCTGAGGTACCCCAAGCAACTGGACCTTCCGAGAGGGGTCTTCCACCAGGTTGTGGGGCTACAGGACGTCATGCCCACCATACTCGAGGCCGCGAAGATTCCCGTGCCGTCCTCCGTGACAGGGAGAAGCGTGTTTGAGGCAGTGAGGGGAAAGCCATGGCGGTCGTATCTCCACGGCGAGCACAGCCCCTGCTACTCGCCGGATGAAGCCATGCACTACCTCACGGACGGTAAACAGAAGTACATCTACTTCCCCATGTCGGGTAGGGAGGAGCTGTTCGACCTTGTGAACGACCGAAACGAGCTCCATGACCTCTCGGCGAACCCCAGGTACAGGAAGCGGCTCCTCTTCTGGCGAAACCGCATGGTCAAGCACCTGGCCAAGAGGGAGGATGGGTTTTCAGACGGCAAGACGCTCTTGAGAAAGGACTGGTGGGGACCGGAGGCGGGGCAGGAATGATGCCAGAACGGCCGTCCACGAACTGCGCCTATGGGAAAAGTCCGTAGAAGGCGAGGTGCATCCACACGGTGTTGTTCGAGAAATGTGCCACGATCGGCCCGAAGATGTTTCCCGTCCTCTCGACCAGGAAGACCATGATTACCCCGAAAAGCAGCGCTGCGGCCAGGGCTGATGCCGGATTCGGATAATGGACGAGGCAGAAAAGCAGGCCCTGGAACAGCGATGCGGCACGCGGCCCGACGATGTTCTTGGCGGATCGATAGAACACCCCCCGGAAAAGCACCTCCTCGACCATGCCCACCAGCAGCGAGAGGCTGGCTATCCAGAGCAAGGATGCTGGAAAGCCCAAGTCAGGCATCGGGACGATCCGCTCGCCGGAGAGGTGATCCACTACCCCGAATGGCAGCCCAATGCACAACCCGAGCACCATCGCTCTGCCGATTCCCTGCCGCGTCATCCTGATCATCCCAAGGGTGAAGAATCGCCGAGCCAGCAAGATCAGAACCGCCAAGGCAGCAGCCTGTTCGAGGTGGTATCCGAGTGGCATAGACGGCCCCAGGAGCCTGACCGTGGACGTTGCCAAGGCCCTCGTGTAGAGGATCACGAAAAAGGTGCTGTGAGCCAGACACAGGTTGAAGAGGGGCCTGTTTTCCGTGAAGAGGATGGGCGACACGAGCCAGAACGCGGAGATGAGCAAGAACAGGGCCGGGTAGGCCTCCGACAAGGCAATGCCCAATGGAAGGGTGACGAGCGAAAGCCCGATGACAGCCAATGCCACGCGAGGCATTCCGTCCATCCGCGACCCCGAGCCCCGGCGGACCCGGGCCTGATAAAGATTAATGCGGGTAGTTGCCCAAGCGGACTATCTCTTCGAGCATGGCGCAGTAGTTCTCGAACTTCGTCCCCACCAGTAGCGAGTGGCTCGAGGCGCATATGAAACCGCCGCCCGGCGCGGCCTTTTCGATCGCATGCCGGGTTAGGGCTTTTATCTCCGACGGAGTTCCCCCGGCCAGCCTCTCGCACGATACCCCTCCCCAGAGCGCAATGCGATCGCCGTACAGGTCCTTAAGCCTCCCGATCTCCATCCCGGCCGTGGGCTGAATCGACTGGTATGCGTCGTAGCCGGCCCGCACGAAGAGGTCCATGATGGGCCAGTTGTTGCCGCAGGAGTGCTTCATTACCTTCAGGCCCATGGCATGGGCCGCCTCGCACTGTCTCCTCATCGCCGGGAAGAACAGTTTCTCGATGAGCTCCGGTTTGAGGAATGTGCCCTTATTGTAGCCATAGTCAGCCCCCGGAGCCAGGGCGTCGACGCCTTCCCTAGCGAAAACCTTGTCCAGGGCGATGGCGTGCTTTAGGTTGACCTCCACGGCCTTCTTGACCACATCGGGCTTCGTAACGCAGAGTTTGATGCCATTCAGCAAGCCGCCGGGCAAGGCTATTGACCCATCCGAACTCCTTGCAAAGATGAAATGCGTATCGCCGAGCTCAGCCACCACGTGCCTGACGAGCTCGAGCTCGCTTTCATCGACCTCGGGCTTCTCGTAGGTGAAGTCGTCCACCGTGTACTCCCGTCCCTCATCCGCCCTCTTTACGCACAGAAGGTTCTGGCTTCCCTCGGCAAGCCTATACACATTTCCCTCCTTGTCACGCCACATGTTGGGTCCGATCGGCTTCGGCTTCTCGAACACCTTGTCCTTGCTCGGGACCAGCATCACCGGGACCATGTCCAGACCCATCTTCCTGGTGAACTCGACTATGTCCCGCTTCTGGCTCTCCACGACCTGGTCCCTCTTCCCCTGCCAGAGGGCTTTCGTCTCCCTGATCTTGGCCCTCCAGTACGTCCTCCGTCCCAGCGCGGCCTCTATCACGGGGTAGTCCGTTGCAAACTCCCCCGTCGGCACCCTGTCGGGCTCCTGTCTCTCGAGGGCGGCAAGCACCCTCTCCTTGGAGTTCAAGCCGCGCAGAGCCCGACTACTTGGGAGAAAAATGTAGCCCATCTGCCATCTGCCAGAAAGGCACTGCCGGTGCCAACGATCAGTCCAAGCTGCCCATTGTACGAAGACATTTAACCCGAGAACACAGACCGGCTACCGTGAGGGCAAGGCCTCGCGTCGAACTCATCGTGATCCTTGCCGCGCTCGTTCTAGCGACCATCCTCCACGGCTGCATCCGCAAGGCCGACGAGGACAAGATCGGCGTGATCGTGACGATCCTGCCCCAGAAGGAGATGGTCGAAGCCATCGGGGGCGACAGGATAAGGGTTACCGTGATGGTCCCGCCGAACGCAAACCCGCACACCTACTCCCCGACGCCGGGGCAGATGGCCGCCGTTGCGCAAGCCAGCATCTACTTCAAGGTCGGCAGCGGAGTCGAATTCGAGATCGCCCACATGGACGAGATCACGGCGCAGAACAAAGCCCTAAGAGTCGTGGACTGCTCCAAGGGCATAGATCTCATCGAGGGAGGCGAACACGAGGGAGGCAAAGACCCACACATCTGGCTCTCGCCAACGAACGCCAAGCAGATGGTGAGGAACATGTGCGACGGCCTAGTGGAGATCGACAGGGAAAACGAGGGCTACTACACGGAAAGGCGCGACGCCTACCTATCGCGCCTTGACCAACTCGACTTGGAGCTAAGGCAGCTTTTCAGCGGAAAGGAGGGCTGTTCGTTCCTCGTGTATCACCCGGCATGGGCATATTTCGCCAGAGATTACGCAATCCAAGAGCTGGCGGTTGAGGAGGCCGGCAAGCGGCCGGGCCCGACCGGCATCCTCGCCCTGGTGAAGCAGGCCAAGGAGAACGGAATCCGGGTCGTGTTCGTCTCGCCGCAGTTCGATTCATCGAGCGCCAAGACCATCGCCGAGGAGATCGGAGGCACCGTGGTGTCCGTTGACCCTTTGGCCGAGAACTACATCGAAAACCTCAGGGACGTAGCGGCGAAGCTTGCCCAAGGACTCGCAACCAAAACCGCCAACTAAATGGCGTGCGGCGGCACTTTAATAAGCTTCTGCGGCCACCCATTTCAGAAAGGCGGCAGCTTCACGCGCCATCTGGGGAGGGAACCCGTATTCAGCCCGAAGAAGTGATCCGGTTCGAGGATGTGTGGGTCCGGTACGACCATGTCCCGGTCCTTGAAGCCATCAACCTGTCCGTTCTTCGCGGAGACTACCTGGCCATCCTTGGGCCGAACGGTGGCGGGAAAACCACGCTCCTCAAGACGGCCTTGGGGCTAGTGGCTCCTTGGAGGGGCAAGGTGACGGTGCTGGGCCAGCCGCCGGCCAAGGCCAGGGGCAAGATCGGGTACGTTCCCCAGCACGCCCGGTACGACAAGGACTTCCCCATAAGCGTGTGGGACATCGTGCTCATGGGGCGCCTTTCCAACCGCGGGGGGATGCCCGGCTACTCCAAGGAGGATAGGGAGATTGCGACCGAGGCCCTCAGAGCCGTCGACATGCTCGACTACCGTCAGCGACAGATCAACGACCTGTCGGGTGGCCAGAGGCAACGGGTCTTCATCGCAAGGGCGCTGGCAGTCAGGCCGCAGATACTCCTACTGGACGAGCCAACAGCGGGCATCGACATGAAGGTTCAGACGAATCTCTACGACCTTCTTGCAGAGCTCAACAGGGACATCACGATCGTCATCGTCACGCACGATATCGGCGTCGTCTCCTCCCGCGTGAGAAGGGTCGCTTGTCTCAATCGCCGCCTCATCATCCACGATGAGAAACAGCTGACGAAGGAAGACATCGAGGAAACCTACCAGTGCCCAGTGGAACTGATAGCCCATGGCCTGCCGCACCGAGTCTTCGAGGAACACCAATGAGCCTCCTTGGACCGTTGGCCGAGTTCGCTTTCATCCGGAACATGTTCATCGCCGGACTCCTAGCCAGCGTCGCTTGCGGCATCATCGGCACCTACGTCGTCGTCAAGCGGTTGGTCTTCATCAGCGGAGGAATCGCCCACACCTGCTTCGGCGGCATAGGCCTCGCTTACCTGCTGGGGTTCGAGCCCATCCTCGGGGCAGTGCTCTTCGCGGTCGGCACCGCCGTCACCCTTGGCATCACCAGCATGAAGACCCGCCTGAGGGAGGACTCCACCATAGGCGTGCTCTGGGTGATGGGCATGGCGCTGGGAATCCTCTTCATCACAAAGGCTCCGGGCATCGTGCCCGATCCGATGACGATCCTCTTCGGCAGCATCGTTCTCGTGGGCTCTCGGGACCTCCTTTTCATGGTCGGCCTCACTATCGCAATCGTCCTCGTCGTTGTGTGCATGTACAAGCAGCTGCTCGCCATCACATTTGACGAGGAATTCGCGAAGATTTCGGGGATCCCGACCGGGAGCCTGTATTTGCTTCTCCTGGTTCTGATCGCTTTGACGGTGGTCCTGCTGTTGAGGGTCGTCGGCGTGGTCCTCGCCATAGCGCTCCTCACCATCCCAGCGACGATCAGCGGCCTGTTCACGCACGACATGAAGCGCATGATGGGCCTCGCCGTCGTAGTCGGCATGGTGCTTGTGACGATCGGGCTGTCCCTCTCCGTGCTGTACGATCTTGACCCTGGACCCCCGATCGTCATCGTGTCCTGCGTCAGCCTGGTCTTGGCACTGATGGGAAAGAGGCTGTGGTCGCGTCTTGGCCAACGAGGGGTGCCCGCGAGATGAACGCCCAGCCGCAGGAAGCCGGGCTAAACAAGCAGGCTCGACCCAGATGAACCCCAACCGCCCGCACTGGAGCCTAGGCCATCCACTCCAGCATCTCCTTCGAAACGATGTTTCTCGGAGTCCCCCCGCTGAAGAACAGCCTCATGTCTTCCACCACCACCTCCCCCTGCCTGCGCCGGGTCTCCACCGCTTTCCCGGCGATATGGGGAGTCATGATGACATTGCCGGCCCCCGCCAATCTTCTGGCGACCTCCCGGGCGTTCGCCTCGAAAACGTCCAGGGCACAGCTGATCCTACCAGACCTGACCTCCTCGATGAGGGCGTCCTCGTCTATCAACTCCCCCCTCGCCGTGTTCACCAATACGGCGCCATCGCGCAGACGCGCCAAGAGATCCCGGCTGATCATGCGTCGGTTCGATGGTATGTTTGGAGCGTGTATCGACACGATCTCCGACTGAGACATCAGGTCCCCAAGCTGGGCGGGAAGTCCCCCTGCCTCCTCGATCTCGGCCGCGGACTTGTAGGGGTCGTAAACCAGGATTCTGCATGAGAATGGCTTGAGGAACGCCATCACCCTCCTCCCGACTTCGCCCATGCCGATGATCCCCACGGTGCGACCGGTCAGCTCATGGGATGCCCCGAAGTCTGGCTTCTCCTCACGACCGCTGCGCAGGTGATCATCGTATTCGAAGAGATGCCTCAGGGAGGCAATGATAAGCCCAATCGTGGTCTCAGCAACCGAGACCGCGATCGCCGAGGATGCGTTGGTGACGCAGATCCCCTTCATGAAAACCTCATCACACACATACGGCCTGACGCTGCCGGCAGAGTGCGAGATGATCCGCAGTCTCTTCGCCTTCGCCACGATCTCGGGGGTTATCCTGGGCGAACCCCAACAGGTGATCAGGCCCTCAAAGCGCGGAATCCTCCTTGCTAGCTCCTCGGCTGTCATGCTGCCCGGGCCGGGATGGTAGGTTGCGGACGAGAAGGACTCCAGTCTTCGCAAGGCATCTTGGCTGAAGATCTCGTCCCTGAGCTTGGGATCGACCGCCATCAGCACGCGTGGCTTCATCGTCCTCGCCAACAGTCCTGTCCTCGCCAACAGTCCTGTCTCATGACGATTGTTAATGGGGCTAGGCATCGATCAGCCCGTGGTAGCGGGCCATCCAGTACGGCAGAAGATAGATCGTGCCGTCCTGGGCCGCCATCCCGTGGAAGCCGCCGTCAATTCTGAAGAAGCAGCCATCCGAGTTCTCGATGGTTCGTTCATCCGCAGGTATTGGAACCGCGGCAAGGCTCGGGTCCTCTGGGTTTCTCTTGAGGTCGGCCCTTACGCTATTCTTGATGTCCCACTTGACCAAGTCAAGGGGCAGCCTTGCCAAGAAATCTACAGATGCCTCGGAATCGCAGGGCTTGCGGGTAACTGCCCCGTAAATGAAGTTCCACAGGGGGTAACGCATCTCCCTCAGCTGCTGCCAGGTCCTCTCCAAGCTAAGGAGGAGGATCTGCCTTAGATCCGGGTCCTTCTCGTAGAGCAGAAGCGGGTAGTAGGAGAGCATCGCCAGTTGGTCATCGTGCCAGGTATGCTTGCCCAGCACCGTGATCCTCTGCTTGATCGAGTTCAGAGCGTAATGGTGCATCTTCACCATCTTCTCGTATTCGTCTTGATACTTCCTTTCGCCCGTCATGTGATACGCCACCTTGAGGTGTGAGATCATCTCGAGTGAGTTCAGCCCTCTCTGCATGCGCCACCGATCGTCCCGGTTGAGCAGTTCGGGCGCCCAGACTCCCCAGGTCGTTGGTTTCCCATCGCAATCCACCAACAGGTAGCCGTTAGAGATTATGTAGTCAACGATCCTCTTTACGGTCGCCCTTATTCGAGCCCTCTCATCCTCGTCTGCGGCAAGGTCGTAGCATATGGAGAGCCCGAAGAACTGGCCGTCGATCTCGTCCGAACTGGTATCACCCTTCCACTCGGTCTTCCCGTCGGCGCAGCGATGCCACTCCGGATGCCCATTCCCAAAACCCGGCTCCCCCTCAACTCGGACCGCACGCGCCGGAAAGCCCGGAATCCCGGTGACTGCCTCCAGATAGAGCAGTGCATCTAGCGACTCTGAGACAAGGCGTTTGACCTCCGGATCCTTCGTTACCGCGTACCTGAACGACTGTGCTGCGAGGTACAGCCCGGTCCATGTGCCATCGTTGTCCGATATCTCAACATGGCCCGACTCGAGATTGCCCGGTTCCTTCAACCACCTCACCGTGACGTATCCGCGCCTCTTGTGGTATCTCTCCGTCAAACGAGCATAGCGATCGGCCTTCTCCGCCAAGGTCATATTTTCATAGGTGATGTGCGAGATGCCACCGGGCGTCGCAACCCAGACGTCCCCCTTCGCTCCAGGAAGGATGTCGTTTACGCGGTCGTCCGGAAGGTACCTTCGCGAGGCGTAGTAGTTCCATACGCCGTCCCTAAGCCGCAGGAGGCCGCTGTCGCTTCCGAACCAAAGGACTCCCGGAGGCCCCGCCCTGGCCTTCGTCAAGCTCTCGATGGGTAATCCGTCAGCGCCCGTCAGAGAACACCAGCCATTCGGAGGCCTGTAGATCGAGATCCCGCGATCGGTGGCGATCCAGAGATCTCCCCAGGTGTCTTCGCACAGCGCCCTGACATCTTCGCTCAGCAGCCCCTCCTCGTGGGCCTCGACGATGTACCAGTACAGGCGCTTGCCCTGCAGGAAGAATAGTCCGTCCGTGGTCCCGGCTACTCCCCTTTCCTCTCTGAGCCATATGAAGTCTGTGAACACGACTGCGTCGTCGTTGGCCTTTCGGAGCTTCCAGCCCTTGTCTCCGAGCGTCCACAGGCCGTCAGCGGAGAGTGCCCAGATGGTGCCTTGCTGGTCCTCTACCGCCCCAACGAGGCCGACGGGCCCTGCGTCGTCTGACCACCTGCCTCTTTCAAAGACCATCGTTTTCCCATCGCATCGGGCCACGACCATGCCCTTGCTGAGAGCGTACAGCCTATCCACGCGCCCAGCTGGCCAACCACGCTCCATGCGGGGCTTCCATGAGCCCCTGGCATAGACAGCTATCCCACGCTCCGTCCCTGCCCAGATCTCGTTACCTCGGCGTGCCATTGCGTGGACGGCGTTCGATGGCAAACCATTTGACTCGTCATAGAAATGCCGAGAGGCCTGGGGATACTCGGCAGACGATCTGGATCGCATGAGGAGCCAAGGGGCCGAAACGTCTATTAATCTGTTCCGTCGGCCTCCGTCTCCGTCTCTCACTTTAGCGTACCGGCGGCGTTCGTTGCCTCAAATGCAGGCGGCTTCTGCGACGACGGACGCACCCCGACTCGATCGCCACCGATGGTCGCCCATCTTGGGGCAATCCCGGTTTCCCCGGAAACATTTATGGCCCTTCCTAGCAGCCGTTCACCATAGGCGGGGGATGAAGTCGCAGGCGCCTTACATGAACGAGGCCGATCTTGCCGGTCGCCGCCCTTACGGCTACAAGGATGCCGGCGGGCGCGACCTCTGCTCCGGGCTCAATCCTACCGTCTACGCGATCAGCAGGCGCCCATCTTCAGCAAATCGAAAAGTAGATGGCGGAGCTTCACGTACCCGGCCTTCTCCATGTACGCGTCCCGGAACGCCGCCAATAGGGGGTGCACCTTGGACGGATCCTGGATACCGGCCAGCAGGAAGCGCGGTTTCATTACCCAGATGGGAAATGCCCTTCAGGGCAATCCGCGACACGCCTGTGGAGGAACATGGCAGGAGATGAGGAATCCTTGCACCGGTTCTTCGAGGAGCATCCGGCCATCGAGCTATTTTGCCTAGCTTTCCTTCTTTTCTTCGCCTTCCTGGTGGTGGACCTGCTCGTCGCCCCCAGAATCCCCTGGGGGACCCTGACCGCGCTATACTGGGGGCTATCCTACGGATGTTGGCTCGGCTTTTTCCCCATGTACGCTGCCACGAAGCGGTCACTGCGGGACGGGACGACCCTTCTTGGGTTCAACTTGGCTTTCTGGGCGTTCGAAGATTCCTTCTACTATCATCTGCGCGGCTACCCTGCGTTCAGCCCATTCCCCGATCATCCAGGGATGTACCCTCTGATCGTTTCTTGGTATCCAGCCTGGTTCTTGATCCTCGGCAAACTATTCCTCGGCCTCATCGTCCTCGCCTACGTCCACATGGACCCCGACTGGGGGTTGGACAGAGTTAGGATTCCCTCCCTGGATGCGGACCAAATAACATGGATTCTCCGGGTTTGCGCGGTCGCCTGCGCAGGGTCCATCGTCTTCGCGGGGTATTACCTGCACTATTCGAGGGCCAGTTTTGGCGGCAAGATCGTGTACGAGATAGACCCATCGTACAAGAAGGAGCTCTCGCCCGAGACCGTGTACAAAGGAGTGCTGGTGAGAAAAGAGATTGAGGTCCTCTTGCCGGCAGGCACCAGCTATGGAAGAGAGGTTCGGTACGTCTTGGCTAGATACGAGAACCTCAGCGACCTAGTCATCGCACGGCCATCGCCCGTGCTCGACGCCTACCTCTACCGGGAAGTGGAGATACTCGGGAAGCTGGTCGATAGGCAGTACAGGCGTGAACTCCTCCCGGGAAGGATAAGAGAAACCGGCGACGAGGAATAGCCGTGCATGCCTTGGCTGCGAGGGGGCATGCACCAGTAACGCCGGCTAGAGTCTCCGCACGCTGGGGAGAACGGCCAGCCTGAGGTAAAGGACAAACAGCCCGCCCAGCACCATCGCTACTCCCCATGGGAGGTACTCCCAGCGGTTGGCGATCTCCATAATCGACAGGGTGGAAACGGCAAGCCCCACGGCCATCCACACTAGGCCGACCAAGACGGGAAGGGATCTCTGCGCTCCACTCCACGCTTCGAGGTCCTCCTTTGCCACCTGCTATGCCCCCTGCCAGACCTCCAAGGCCTTCTTGACACGATTGATGGCATCGACTAGATCCTCGCCCTGCCTCACGGGTCGCACTATCAGCCCGGACTCCCTGATCGCGTTCACCATCTGTTCGGAGTAGATCGGCACGTCTATCTTCACCGGCTCCTTCAGGTGGTTTCCCACGACGAGATCACGGTAGGGTAGCTTGGCCACGTTCTCGACGATGTATCCTCCGAGATTGAACACCTTTCCTGGCTCAACTGCGAACTTCATCCGCCAACCCCCATCGATATCACGAAGGTGAAGAAACCGACCACGGTGGCAACCACGGACACGGGTACCACCTGTCTAAACGTCAAAATCGGGCTAAAAGCGCTCAGGACAGCACCGAGAGCGGGGAGGACCAAGACGAGCACAAGGTGCACGATGATTCGATAGCCGTTCAATGGGTCGAGCGGCACCCCGAAGAAGAGGGTGACGAAGATGCTCGAGACGGCGAACATCACGAGGGCTCTCATCAAGTAGTAGCTGGCCCTCCAACTGCTGGCGAGCTCGAGCATTGGCCCCTCCACCAGATCCGCTTTGGCCTTTCCGATCGAGAACGGGTATTCGTTGAGGATGGCCACGTACCCCAGGAAGTAGACCGCCGCACCGATTGCCCCGGGCACCCTGAAGATGAAACAGTTGCCTCCCGCCTGCGAGTTCACGATGTCCGCTATGCTTATGGACCCCGCGAAAGCGACCGGAATGAACATCGCGACGTAGAGCGGCAGGGATGAGAAGACGATCATCTTCCACATCCTGACCGAACCCCAGTTCTCGAGGGTGGACCTGTGCGCGTCGGACCACTTGGAGCCCTTCGCCGTGTCGGGATACGGAAGCCTCACCGAGAGGATGCTGGAGGAAAGATAGCCCATCACAACGTAGACGAACTCCTCGATCTTCAGAAGCCCGATTATGGCCACCAGGCTTCCCAGGCCGAGTATCCCCGCCCACTGCGGCGTCAGGAAGATGACCACGAAGTACATGGCTGCGATCCCCAGGCTCGGGCTCCACTTGTACAGGGTCGGCATCGGCGAGCTTATCACGGGCTTGTGCTTGAACATGAACTTGAGAATCGCGAAGAAACCCGGCGTCAGTATCCCTGGGCCGATCCTCTGCTGGATCCGGGCCTGAATCTTCCTGACGATCCCGGGAAGCAGAACCGAGTAGGATATGGCGAGCATCGGAACCCCGAAAGACGCCACTAGGATGCCCGCGAGCGTCTCGGCATCGAGAATATCCATCACGATCCACCCCTCCTCAGGTCCTGCAAGGTCATCGACCTCTCCCTTCCCCTCTCGTCAATTACGACAAATCGATTGCAGCAGGTCAGGCAAGGGTCGCAGGTCGCCAACGTTACGACGGCGTCCGTGAGCTGATCGCCCACGCACACAACCTCCATGGTGGCAAGGTTCGTCACGGTCGGCGTCCTGACTATGTAGTGCCTTATCCTGCCCTGGTCATCCAGCCGGTAGGAATGGTACAGCTCGCCCCTCGGGACCTCGATGTAGCTGTGCTGGATGGCCATCGAGCCGAGTTGCCAGTCCCGGTTCAGCACGTCGGAGTCGCCCATCGCCTTCTCCACCGCCTGTCTTGCAATCCGTGCCGATACCAAGCATTCCAGCGCACGTGTCTTGACCCTCGCCGCGTTATCGCCCTCGTCCAACACCACCATGTCCCAATCGAAGTCCTTGTACTCCGGCATCTTGATGCGCCAGTCGAAGTCGATGCCGGATGCCCGGGCGGTGGGGCCGACGGCATGGTACTTGATCGCGGTGCGTTTGTCGCAGACGCCCACCCCTTTGAGCCTTGACATCACCATTATGTCAGCCAAGAACCTTTCGATGAACTTCTTCAAATTGGCGTCCAGCTTGTCCATTGCCTCCAGAATTGCCTTCCCCTTCCATTGGGCGATCTGCGTCCGGGGCCTCACCCCTCCCAGCACGGGTATTGCGTAGTTCACCCTGTTGCCCGATATCATGTACAGTATCTGCATGACCGGCTCTCGCATCAGGAAGCTCCTGTAGGCAAAGGTCTCATGTCCTAGGACCTCGCAGGCATGGGCTATGAATATCAGGTGGCTGTGGATCCTCTCTAGCTCCTCGGCCAAGACCCTTATCGCTTGGGCAGCCTTTGGGATCTCTATGTTCAAACCCGCCTCGGCGGTCCTAACCGAGTTCCAGAGATGCCCGTTGCTGCAGATGCCGCAGATCCTCTCCGTTATGATGTTTGCCCTGTCCACCGGCATCCCCTCGAGGATCCTTTCGATCCCCCTGTATGCCGGGTCCATCTCTATCTCGCAGTCCTTGACGATCTCGTCCTCGACGAAGTAGCGCGTCCTGTAAGGTTCGAGGAGGGCCGAGTGGACGAAGCCTATCGGTATCTCCGTCTCGAACGTCCTCTCCCTAGCCTTGCCCTTCCCCATGAACTCGGAGTAATCATTATCCTCCGCTGACATCAGTCCGACCTCCCCGATAGGATCTTGATCGCGGCCGCTGCTGCCGCAATGATGTCCTCGGGCCTGGGCGGGCAGCCCGGAACCCTCGCATCCACGGGGATGATGTTCTCGACCGGACCTGCGATCTCCGTGCTTGGCCCGAGATCGCCCCCGAGGTTCTTGTAGACATTGCCGTTTATCGCGCACGCCCCGACGGCCGCGACGACCTTGGGCTCCGGTATGGCATCATATATCGCCTTCAGCGCTGGGGCGATCTTCTTGGTAACTGGCCCCGTGACCAGAAGGATGTCGGCCTCCCTCGGATTCCAGGTTAGCATGACGTTGTACTGCTCCAAGTCATGGATGGGGGAGTAGACCGCGGCCACAACCTCTATGTCGCATCCGTTGCACCCGCCCGTGTACACGAGCATCACGTGGATGGCACGCTTCCTTGCCAGAGCCTTCACGGTTTCCTCCTCCTCAATAGCTCGCTCGCCTCGTCGGCCAGTAGCTTCTCGATCTCCACGATCTTGTCCTCCGGTATCTTCAGCGGACTCTTCAGAAGCTGCGTGGGGTCCTTGGTCATCGCCTCGATGTCGAGGGGGTTGGCTACCTCGCGAGGATGGATCGTTGCCGGGAGGCCGAAAAGCGCGGTTATCGGGCAGTTGTCGTGACACTGGAAACAGTATATGCACTTCATGTGATCGATCTCGGGGACGCTTCTCTTCACGAAGCCCGGGATGATCTCCACCGGGCTTTCTATGGGAACCATCCTGATGCACTTCATCGGGCAGATGTTCGCGCACGCCCCGCATCCCAGGCAGCCCACTCTGTTCTCGCTGGTAAGCGCCTTAACGGACCCCGTGAGTACGGAATTCCGGAGCTCTCTGCTCGTCACTCGGTCGTACCTGAAAAGGATCCTCGAGGCATTGGTGTAAATCCCGTACGCTATGACCCTGAGGAAACCCCCTAATGACATGACAGCATCACCTCTCCCCAAGCTCCACTCCGTTGTCGAACTTTCTCCAGACTTTGATCGCGTTCACAGGGCATATGTGTGCGCATGCACCGCAATGCACGCACTTCTCGGGATCGACGTTGATGTCACCGTCTATGGCTTTGTGGGGACATATCTTGACGCACAGCATGCACCTAACGCAGATGTCCTTGTCGATGCGCGTGATCCCCTCCGCCACCTTCTTCTTCGGCTGGGAAACCAGAATGGGTATGGCGTCGTAGGGGCAGTAGGACGCGCAGGTCTCACACATTATGCACTTCCCCATGTCGACCTCGACGTTGCCGCCGGGCAGCAGGCTGATCGCCTCGGTCGGACAGACCTGGGTGCATGTGCCGCACTTCGTGCATGCCTCCGTGACCTTCCCGTCCCAGCTCACCTTGGCCCAGGATATTGCGCCCACCGGGCACTCCTTGATGCACTTCCCGCACAAGATACAGGTTCCCTTGAATATCCCGTCCTTCTCGACCCTGACCTTCATCGGGCAGACTTGGACGCATCTCCCACAGCGGATGCACAGGCTGGGGTCGTTGAGGTACTTGCCACGATCCTTGTAGATGGCCTTCGTCGGACAGTTCAGTTCACATATGCCGCAGTTGGCACACCATGTGATCGTGCCCTTGATCTCACCCTGCGGACGCTTGATCTTGACCTCGCCCTTGTCAACGTAGATGGCTCGCTGCGGACACTCGGGCACGCACTTCAGACACCTGGTGCAGCGCTTCAGCATCTCGTAGTTCTCGAGGTCGACTGCCTCGAACGGGCAGACCTCTACGCACCGCCCACAGCGAGTGCATCCCTCGGTCTGGATCTCCAATTTTATGGCGGACGCGGGACAGGTCATCTCACACCGCCGGCATCGTATGCACTTCTCAAGGTCGATCTTGATGCTGCGCTTGGAGAGCTCCTGCTGCGGCTTCTTAGCCCTCTCAAGATCAAGCATCGTTTCCTGCGCAGTTTTCTCTATGTAGGCAAGGCCGAGAAGTCTCTCCACCAGCTCCTTCTTCCTAAACTTCAGGAAGGCCCCCCCATCGAGCCTGGCGTTCACGGGACACACATCGACGCATTTTCCGCACCGGGCGCAGATGCCGACCGGATAAGGCTCCATGCGGATTATGTTCATGGGACAGATCGCCCTGCAAAGGCCGCACTTGGTGCATTTCGCCCTGTTGAGGACGAAGCCTCCGTACTTGTTCATCGTGATGGCTTTCGTGGGACATATGTCGGCGCACATCCCACACGTGATGCAGCTGACGACCCGGCCCCCGATCTCCATGATGGCCTTGGTTGGGCACTCCCTTATGCAGTCTCCGCACTTGTTGCACTCGGAGGTTGTAACGAACACTAGGGTTCATCTCCTTTGGAGCTCCGCCTGCGCCCAATCAGCTCCCGTCCGAGAATGATTCCGATCATCCCGAACAGGAAGGCCCCTGAGAGGCCCGGTGAGTACCATGTCCTCCTCAGCACGATGCCCCCGATCCGGTAGTAATAGAAGTCGTAGGCGCCGTACAACAGTGTGGCTCCCGCAATGCCGAAGACGTATCCAATGCGGACCCTGCCCTCGCCCGGAAAGGCTCGCAGCCGCGATCCCAGCACAAAACCGGATATGATGGCGAAGATCATTTCCCCCAGCGGTATCGCCAAGCTCATGCTTTCTTCGCCTCCGTGAGAACCAAAACTAGCGTCGATAATCCGCCTAGGACCTTGAGGAATACGGCAATGTTGAGGAAGGGCAGAATGCCAGGCCCCTTATAGGGCCTGTCGGGCAGTTCCGGGTAGTTCAGCTCGGCAGCCAAGCCAGAGTCGCTCGGGCTGTAGTAGGTCTTCACCATGGAGTTCGGCTCCAGCAACTCCATGTAACCGAGGTTGGACCCAGTGTTGTACAGATAGAACCCTGTGGTGGCCAGACCGAGCAAGCCCAAGACAAGGAAGGTCAGGGCGCCAGCCGTCTCGAAGGAAGACAGACCCATATGCCTCAGCCGCAGGGGGTTGCGCTTCAACCCGTAGCCCATGACGCCCAGCAGATATCCCGTCGCGACTATCGACCCGCCTTGGAAGCCTCCCCCGGGGGTGATGTGGCCCCCGAGCATGATGACGATGCCGTACGCGATGATGGCTATGATCACGGGGTATCCGAAGAGCCCCAACACGACGGAGTCGTGGGCTCTCTCCAAGCTGCCCGCGAACTCCTCCAAGACCTCCTTCGTCTTGGACATCGCCCCCCTGCCGAAGAGCATCGCGGTGACGATCACCCCCGTGACGAGAACCATGCACTCCCCGAGGGTGTCAAAGCCCCTCCAGTCGAAGAGCACCACGGTGATCTGGTTGGGCGCGATCAAAGGGCCGAGGTAGTTGTACATTCTGGCCACGTACATGGTCAGGCCCGTCGTCGAGGCGATCTCCCCAAGACGCAGGGCTTCCCTGAAGAGGACGCCTCCGAATCCCGCCACGAGGATGAGGATCACCAGTGACCTTGCGCCGCCCGCTTTCATCCCGACCACGACCATGCTATGAGAATCGCCAAGGCAAACAACACAACCATGACGTAGAGGGCCATGGACCCGAAATCATCGCTCGACTCGACTCTAACCTTGACGCCCGCGGGGAGGTTGCTGACCAAAAGAAGCACCGCAAGCGCCATGCCCATGAGGGCAATCGCGAGGCCCAGATTGACCAACGAGAAAAGCGCCATGATGAAAAGGATGATTGGTACCTCTATGCCCAGGAAGGATCCAACGACGTAGCTCTTCTCCTTGGTCCCGGAGCCCTCCTTCACCTGCGCCGACAGCCTGAGAACCTCATCGAATATGTCGTCGATCCTTGACAAGACATCAACCTCCGAACAGTGCTGTGAGTCCTGCTGAGATGGGGTCAAGGGCCACGTCTGGGAACAGGCCGAAGAACACCTCAAGGACAACTGCCACCATGAGGGCGAGGGTCATTGCAAATGGGATCTGAAGGGGCTTCGCCTGTTCAGCAGGGCCGGGACGGAGGAACACCAGCACGAAGGCTTTCGCGAGGGCGTAAAAGACCATCACCGTGCTCACGACCATGAGCAAGCCTATCGTTGTGAACCCGTGGGAGAATGCGAACTGTATGAGCCGCCACTCGCTCTGGAAGCAGTTCAGAGGCGGCATGCCCGACACCGCCAGCATAGAGATCAGGGTCAACAAGGCAAACTCCTTGTTGCGCTGCAACATGCCGCATAGCTTGGTCATATCGGTGTGCCCGAATGTACGCAGCAACACCGCCGCGCTGATGAAAAGCGCCGATGTGACTATGATCTCGTTGAACCCGTGGAAGATCCCGTAGGCCATGCCTTCGTGGCCCCAGAGGTACAACGGCCCCATCGTCCCATACTGCGGCAGCCTTCGGAAGAAGGAAAGCCCTATTCCCACGATTCCCGCCTGGTTGACCGCCACATACGCTATGAGCCTCCTATAGTCGTTCTGCACCATGGCCATCGCGCCGCCGATCATCATGCCGAACGTCGACAGTATCATCATCGACTGCCAGGTAACGTCCTGCCAGAAGAATAGCCGGGCAACTATCACGCCCACGGAGATCAACAGGACCTTGGAGATGGCTTGCAGCACGGCGCCCGCCTCGGCCGAAGCCCTGGAGTACAGTTCGGACTTGATGGTGTGGAAGGGCGGCAGACCGCCTCCGTAGCACCATGCGAAGATGAGCAGGGCTAGTCCCATGAAGACGATCGGGGCATCGCGCCTCGTAGCCGTGGTTGAGAAGTACTCAAACATATCCGATACGTTCAGGACGCCCGTTGATCCCAGCAGGAAGGCTATCCCCAGGAGAAGCATCCCACCAGCAACCGAGCCAAGAAGCATGTACTTAAGCGACGTCCTGAAGGCATCCCCCTCACTCAGCCAAGCCACTATCCCCGCTTGAGCCACCGTGCATATCTCAAAGAAGACGAACATGTTGAATACGTCGTCGACCAAGCAAACCGCACAGGCACTTGATATCGCCATGAGGATTAGGAAGATATACACCCCCGAGACGCGGTCGTGCATGACGAATGCGACGCCCACGCTGAGCGCCGACATCAGGGTGAACGCCATCAACAGAACCATCTGCAGCTGAGTGTACTGGTATGCGATCCCGAGGTTGAAGGCCATGGCCACACCCTCCTTGAGAACGTAGTTCACCTGCGGGTGGGCCCCGTAGACGTAGTAGTTGCTCTGGAAGGACGTGAAGAAGGGCAACAGAACCAGAACGAGCATCACGCATCCGGCCAAGACCTTGACCGCCCTGCTCCTCTTGTAAAGGAAGTTCGAAAGAACCGCGGCTAGGATCGGGATCACCACGAAGAGGGGCACGAGTTCCTTGGTCGAGAAGAGCGGGCTAGCCATGCTCCACCACCTCACCAAGCACCTCGGACGCGTTCAGGCTTCTGTGCTTCTGGTACAGCTTGATGATGAGGCCTAGGACGACCGCCGTGGTCGCGGCTCCGATGACGATGTTCGTCAGCACCAGGGCATACGGCAGGCAGAAACTGGCCTTGCCTGCAAAGTCCGTCGCCGCAACCTGCATGGATGCATTCTCGGCCCTGTAGAAGGCCTCGGTGAATATCGGGACGATCGCCCCTCCCGGCACATCGAGCCTGTATCCCAGGGTGACCAAGAACAGGTTCACTCCGTCCGTCAGGAACATCATCCCGAGGACTTTCTTGATCAGATTGTCTATGAACAGGATCGCCACGAGCCCTATCAGGATCAGGCTCACCGAGCCAATGAACGATGCGACCTGGATGTTGAGGAGGCTCAAGTCTCCCACCGGCAAGTCTTGTACACGGCTATGAACATCAGGGCGGGGAGAAGCGCCGATGCAAGTATCGCCTGCGTGATGGATACGTCGGGGGCGAGCAACCTCTGATACAGCACAGCCAGGGACAGCCCCTCAATCCCGCCGCCAACGATCACGGCTTTGTAAAGATCCTTAGGCAAGAGCGCTAGGATCGCCACCGACACGGATGCGATCAGAAGCGCGTACACCGGCAGGTCCGCAAATGGGAAGCTCATTCCTCCCTCGCCTCCTTGACCATGTAGTACCGCGCATTGCCGACGGCGTGGCCCACCACGGGCATGAGCAGGAAGTAGGTCAGCGCCACCAGCGGGTAGTCCAGAACCAAGAGCACGGCGATGCAGGTCACATCGATGATGCCCACAATGTGTATCCTCCCGTAGAGAACGTTCGCGACGTCATCCTTGAACCTCCAAAGACCAACGCAAGATATCATGATCATGATCGAACCAGCGATCATCACCAAGCCCTGCAGGAGTTCGATCGTGGCCGCAAGCGCGCTCAACGAATCGTCCCCTCCCTAAGAATCCTAGCGAAGGTGATGATGCCCACGGCCCCGAATAGGATCAGGGCGAAGGTGATCTCCCTGGTATAGGCGATGTCGAACTCGCGGCCTAGAAGGATGAGCGCCGTCCCCAGCGATATCGTGGCTGCGTTCGCTCCGACAAGAGAGGTCGTGGATCCCTTTCTTGCAACTAGGCGAGATCCCGTCAGAAATGCGATGGAAAGCGCGATGAAAAGCAGGTATTTCCCAAGGTCGAAGACGAACGCCGCCACCTCATGAAGGAACGGCATCCGATCACTCCAGCATCCCCTTGATGTACTTCTCAAAGGGGATGATTGCCTCCTTCGGCCGCGGGGTCAGAGCGGCGACGCGAAGCCTGCGGGCCGCATGGTCGATGTCTATCGTCATCGTGCCGGGGGTTAGCGTTATGCTGTTCGCAAGGAGGGTCTGGCTAACCTCCTTCGTTAGAACGGTGTCGATCTCGATGACGGTGACGGCGATCTTCCCGCTCAGACACACCTTGGCCGTATTCAAGGCCGAGAGCAGCATGTTCCAAGCAATGTCGATGAGGTAGGCAATACCGTACGCCACGCGGGAAGCGAACATCTGCGACCTCCGAAGGTTCCATCGCTTGGAGCGCAGACTCGGGATCGCTTTGATAAATATTTCACACTAGCTCAGCTCCTCGCGCCAAGAAAAGCAGCTTCGCTGCAACTGGTTAGGTGCTGTCTTCTGGTGTGATGTATCCTTGGCCGGGTAGGTAGAGGGATACGAACTTCATCCTGGTTCCGCACTCTGGACAGACGGGTTCCAGGCTTGGTTGCCATGGACATGTTCTGGTGTAGCGGTGTAGGCCTAGTTGTCTGAGCTTTCTGGCGAACCTCTTCAGCCCTATCAGTACGTCCTGGATCTTCTTCTTGTTCCTGGCATACAGCCCGTAGTACCTTATGGTCTTGAACTGCCTGGGCGGTATGTGTGATACCAGCTTGCCTATGAACTCGTGGACATGCATGCTCACCGTCTCTGTGTCGTCGTCGTGTCTGTACCAGAACTCCACCATCCTTGTCTCCGGGTCGTAGCTGTCTATGCGGGTCTCAGCTATAGCTGGATGCCGGACGTACCTTGCCACGTATCTGCAGATGAACTCCTTCTGTTTTCCCTGGATCCGTCTCTTGGCAAAGACGTAGAACCCGTTCTCCTTCTCCCGGTAGAGCTCGTCCAGGAGTCTGTGAAGCTCCTTGTCGTAGGGAAGCTTATCCCTGATCGTTGTAAGGAGCTGGTACTGCCACACCTCCCTAAGCTTCTCGTAGGGAAAGAAGCTCACATCCACCCACCTCTCCCTGTTGCAGGGATCTCTTTCCTTCTCCCGCAGTCCTCCCTCTGTCACTATGGCGTGGATGTGGGGGTTGAACTTGAGGTCCTTGCCGTAGGTGTGGAGCACCGTGATTATCCCTGGCGTTACTTGGAGGGCTTTCCACCTATGGTTTACCACGGCCTCCAGCGTTGTCTTGACGGTGTCCATCACGTCTTTGAGCAGGTGTCTGTGCTGCTCCATGTAGGGCCAGAGCTTGTCCGGCATGGTGAAGACCATGTGTCGATGAGTCACTTCCAAGAGCTCTTTGCTGACCTTGTCAGTCCATGCGTCGGTGTGCTTCTTCCCACAGACAGCGCATAGGCGGCTCTTACAGGTGAAGGGTATGGTTGTGATGTATCCG
>Ga0129301_1000079_pt1 | contig 45086 bp, 36 predicted proteins | sample ConPoolayeHmetaG_FD_94489 | JGI IMG/M metagenome (GOLD analysis project Ga0129301, IMG submission 94489) | Hot spring microbial mat communities from California, USA to study Microbial Dark Matter (Phase II) - Cone Pool mat layer H metaG ...
ACCCAATCGCGTCTATGTCAGTAATACCGCCGGGTCATCGGTCACAATCATCCGAGATTTAATTGGAATTAAAGAGAAGAAATCGCCAAAACGTCGCTCCCATTTAAGAGTCTATCCGAACCCTTTTTCGGAGTCGGTAACGATAAGACCCGAAGGTGAGGGAATAGTAAGGATCTATGATAATAAAGGCGGGCTAATCAGATATATTTCGGCTAATTCTCCCTTTTTTTGGTGCGGGGAAGACATTAAGGGGAAGAGACTCCCATCAGGGATTTACTTCCTCGCCTTAGAGGGCATCCAAGGGAGACAAACATTAAAAATCGTTAAAGATAAATAAAGAAATATTGAAGGGGTAGGAATTCCTACTTTGCAATTGCTCTTTACTAATCCTGGCTTTTTAATTGGGGCTAAGACGAAGGAGTTTTTTTACCCTCTTGTCGCTACCTCGGTCTAAAATTAAAAAATAGGCCCCGACCGGAATTTCTCTCCCCCTTCCATCCTTACCATCCCAGGAAATAGAGCCAGCGGTGGGCGGCGGGGAAAAACTCTTTATCGCCCTCCCGGTGGATGAATAAATCTTTATCTCTTTTAAGTCTTTAATTTCACCCGGGCTAAAAGTAAAAGTAATTGTTGAGGTAAAGGGATTGGGTGAAATTTTATCGGAGGTGAGGGCAAATCTATCTTGTCGGTCTCTAATTGCTACACCTCCCTCGGTCCAGACCGGTGAAGATACGATATAGTCGTTGTCTTGCTCAATAACCAAAACAAAGAAATAGCACTTATCGTTAGGGGAGGTATTAGTTCTCGTTTGCCAAGTTATCTCATTGGTATCGCAAATCAAGGAATCAACTATTCTATTATTATTGGTGATAAGGTTAATTCGTTTGATTCTTTCCGACAAATCCGGGTCAAATGCCCAAATCTCAAATTCGATCTCCCCATTAGGTATTACTGACCCCATCCATTGATTATTTGCCTTAAATGAGAGTTGGAAGTTTCTATCCAATGTCCCAAAGGTGCGCATATTTTGAAGGGCGGAAATGATTGAACTCAAAGTTAAGGATTCGGCCCAGATGCCGGTTAATTGATTACCCAGGCCCCAGTTGGCGGTGTGGTTATCCTGATTAGCGGCAATCCCCACCCGCCAACCACTGTCTAAGGCAATATGAAACCTTCGCGCCTGGTCTCGATTCTGTATCTCAAAAAGGGTTAGGGAAAGGTCGCCAATCGGGTCATAAGCGAAGGAGTTATAATTCTGAGGAGTGGGGTGATTGAATTGACCGATTGCTCCTTCCCTTAACGCCAGCCACTGATAGATTAACCTCATCGTTGGGTTTTGGAGGCAGTTTGTATAATCAATGGTATTGAGGACATTAAGGTGACCAAGGATTGGACTTGACCATTCAAAACCGGCTAACCCCAAAAATATATCGGGGCGAGTTGCCGAGTCGGCTTGGATTTTAGTATCTTCCCACTCGGCGGCGGAAAGCATCTCACCGTGGTCGGTTATCGCTAAGACTTGAATCCGAGCGGTATCCCGGGCATAGGCAAAGGCATGACGCGGAATACTTTGCCCGTCCGAATAACTGGTGTGCGAATGAAGATTGCCGTAATAAAGGTTATAACCGAATACCAGATGACAAGAGAATAGTCCACCAAGAAATAGCCGCCGGATTCCCATTATGAAACCCTAAATTCAAAATCAAAAATAAACAAAACCACAGGTGAACACCAATAAACAGAGAATTAGAGTTTATTCCTCTTCTTTCTCTTTTTCTTTCTCTTTCTTTGTCTCTTTTTCTTTCTTTTCAATCACTTCTGGTTCGGTCGGTGTCGGCGGTGCCACCTTCACTTCCTCCACTTTCTTCGGCGCTAAAATTGAGACGACTGGGGTATCCGGGGGCAAAAGAATTTGAACATTAGGAATCTTTATCTCCGAGAGGTGAATACTATGTCCCAATTTCAAATTGGATATATCCACCTCAATCTTTGGCGGAAGAGAGTCAATTTTTCCTTTAATTGGACAATCGCGCAGGTGGTGGTCAAGGGTGCCACCTGCCTTTACCCCGGGGGCTTGTCCCCGAAGGAAGATTGGGCATTTTATTGTAATCTCCTCTTCGGGGTGAATTTTTTGGAAATCAATATGGATGAAACGATTTTTCACCGGGTCTTTTTGGATTGCCTTCACAATACACTGTAGGGGAGTATCTTGGAGCCAAAGGGTTAAGATTGGGGTTTTCCCTTTAAGGAGAAGGAGTTGGAGTTGGAGTTCTTTCTCTTCCACATATAATTTAATTGGCTCTTCCCCCCAACCGTAGAGGATTGCCGGAATTTTTCCGGCGCGGAGTAATTTTTTAGTAATCTCCTTACCCTTTTTTTCTCTTAGGTAAGCCTTTAGTTCCATTGTATCACACTCCTTTTTCCATAATTTTTTAATTGAATAATGAAGAGACCGACCGCCCTTTATGAATTCTTTTTATCACTTCGGCAAAGAGTGGGGCAACCGAAATGACCTTTATCTTGGAATTTAATTTTTCCGGAGGCACATTTATTGTATCGGTGATAAAGACCTGTTCAACCGGGGAGGCGAGTATTTTCTCTGAGGCACCATTGGTTAAGAGGGCATGGGTAGCACAGACGATGACCTTCTTTGCCCCTCTTTCAATTAAAAACCTCGTCGCCTCAATTATCGTCGTGCCGGTGGAGATGATATCGTCAAAGATAATGCAGGATTTGTTTTGGACATTGCCAATTAGATTAAAGACCTTCTTCTTATTCTTTTCCCGTCGGGCATCAATAATCACTAAGGGTATACCCTTTCTCAATCGTTTGGCAAAGGCATGGGTGCGCTTTACACCTCCAGTATCAGGTGAGACGACAACATAATCCGAAAGGGGGAGATTTTTAAGGTGGGGAACAAAAACTTTTGCCGAGTAGAGATGGTCAACCGGGATATTGAAAAAACCCTGAATTTGCTCGGCGTGGAGTTCCATCGTTACTACCCGTTCGGCGCCGGCGGTCTGCAAAAGGTCGGCATAGAGTTTTGCCGAGATCGGCACCCGCGGCTCATCCTTTCGGTCCTGACGGGCATAACCAAAATAAGGGATAACCGCTGTAATCCGACCCGCCGCGGCTCTTTTTAAGGCGTCCAAGATAAGCAAGAGTTCCATAATATTATCCCCGGGCGGAGGCGTTGTCTGGATGACGAAGACATCATCGCCCCGGACACTCTTCTTAATTTTTACCCAAATCTCACCATCCTCAAAATTTTCAATCCTCACTTCTAATAGTGGGCATTTTAATATCTTGGAAATTTTTTTGGCTAATGGTAAATTTGCCCTTCCCGACATTACTTTTAGTTTCATATCTTAAACAAAGAACTGGGACGGGAGGATTCGAACCTCCATTTAAGGATCCAAAATCCTGTGTCCTGCCCATTAGACGACGTCCCAATCTAAGCTCTGGACTACTTTTCCTCTAATCCCTTCTCTTCTTAATTTTTTTATTATCTTCTGCTCTTTTCCTTCGTCTCCTTTCTTGCCGATAATCCCAAAGAGACCACTGCCACTGCCGGTTAAGCAAGCGCCCAAAGTATTTTCATCAATCTTCTTTTTAATGGAAAGGAGTTGGGGGTAATAATTAAAGACCACCGGCTCAAAGTCATTTCGCAAGAAGCGCCGCATGTTGGTTAAGTCGCCCTTTTCTAATTTCTTTCTCAAAACTATAAGGGAGAAATCCGATTTTGTCAATCCAAAGATTTTGGAATAAGCCCAGGCCGTTGGAATCTTTATTTCTGGGCAATAAAGGAAGAATTTTAGCCCTTTCATCTTAAATGGTTCTAAGCAATCACCGCGGCCGGTCGCGTAACTGGCACCGCCGGAGATGAAAAATGGGCAGTCGCTACCAACGAGACGAGCCATTTTTATTAGGTCTTCTTTCGGAAATGGTGAGCCAAAGAGAAAGTTGAGCCCCTTTAGGGTCTGGGCGGCATTAGAGGAGGCGCCACCCAATCCCCGACCGGGTGGGATGTGATTCTCAATAAAAACTTTGGTTCCGTATCTTTTCCCTAAGTGGTGATAAAAGACTACGCACGCTTTATATACTAAGTTCTTTTCGTTAGAAGGAATCTCTTTATTATCTGATGCCACTTTTATCCCCCGGCCGACAAGCGAGATAGAAAGATAGTCAAAGAGGTCAATCGTCGTAAAGATTGTCTCAATGTTATGATAGTTATCCGTGCGCCTTTCTTTAATCAAAAGACCGAGGTTCAGTTTCGCCGGCGAGGGTATGGAGATTTCCGTCATAATGAAGTGTGGCGGAAAGCGCTCTCTTGCGCCGTCAAGTTCCTATTCCCATTACGGTTTGATATAAGAGTCGATTGGTGAAAACCGCCAATCTTTATCAAAGAAGCCCGTGGCCAAAACACCTCCCCAGCCTTTCTTTGTCACCTCGGGTGAAAACAGAATAAAATCCGGAAGCCCGGCCGCCGAATGGAGAGTTGAGAAGAATGTTGAGAGGGTTAAATTTTTGAGGCTCGTCCCTCCCGAGAGCAAGAGGAACCTTTTGGGATTTAAGGGATTGGGATAGATATAGCGGTAAGATAAATCACCACCTAATTCTTTATTAAAAAAGAATAACTTGTCAACCCTTTCCTTAATCGGCAGTCTCTTTTCCATTCTTTCGCTTAAATAATTATGAGTCTTACCGCCGAAGATTATCAAATTATACCTTTCAATTTCTTCTTCGCCGATTGCGGTATCCGGTAAGACTGCGCAGCGTCCATTGCCAATTCGCCAAAAAGTGAGTGCCTCTCTCTTTGCCAAATGGTAAGTGATTTTGGCCGCGGTATCCGACTTTGTCCCATAGACCAGAAGGAAGGGAGAGAAATAAGCCTTTCTCATCGGACCCCGTATTCTCGGGCGAGGTCGCTTATTCGTCAGAAAGAAAAGTCCACCAGGTCGTTTCTCAAAAATCAGTGTCGGGCTTGCCTTTGGTTTACTTCTTATCTTCTTTACTACCCCGTTTATCTTTAAGATAATCTCTGGTAGAAAGAAAAACTTAGGTGGTAGGGTAATCTTAAATGCCTTAATATTTTCTGTGTTCAGGACAATCGTCTCCCCTTTTATCTCTCCGGCAATTTTACCGGTTAGGTGTTCTCTTTCTAATTCTAAGAGATTAAGCCAATAGGCCTGATTGGTAATATCTAAATCGGAGGTCTTAAAGATAACCTTCTCGGGAAAAGGGTTTCTTTCCTCTTTTTTTAGGAATTCCATTATCTCCGGGTCATCAACGCAGACGATATTGGTTGTATCCAGGTAATACCAGTGTCTTTTTCCCGGGACTTCCTTATAGTGATAGTGATAGCCAAGTGTCTTGAGATGAGAGGCAAACATCCGGGCAAAGAGCGTCGGCACATTATCATCTAAGGCACCGTGAAAGATAAAGATTGGTAGATTTAAGGCATTATCAAGTAAATTTAATGGATTATCAATTCTTAACACCCGGTCCCTAATTGTTAAAATTGGCCTTTCGGCAAAAATTTCTGACCTCTGGAATGTCCAGGGGCAATAGAGTTGATGGGATGGCCAGCCAGCACCGGGGGCGATGGCGGCAAAAAGTGAAGGATAAAGTAATCCAATATGCCAGACCCCGTGCCCGCCCATTGAATGACCGGTGAGATATATCCGATTGGTATCAATTGGGAATTTACTCTTCATATATTCAATAACTTCTAAGGCATCCAGTCTTCCCCAATCCTGCCAGTCAAACCCGTAGGGTCTTCGGTTGGTCGGGCAGGCGATAAACGCCCAATCCTTTGGGGAATAACTCCTTGCCTGATTATAAGCCTCAACCCCGGCACCATGGAGACTAAGAATTAAGGAATATTTCTTATCCCTAAGATATTCCTTTGGGTAGCGAAGGGCAAAATATTGCACCGAAGAATCAATGCCGGAGATGAAGGTAATCCTTTGCACAGAATCTCTCTCTTTTACCTCCAGATTAAAACTGTCAACCGTTAAAATGAAATTTTTCTCTTCAACTTCGGCGTAGACCAAAACTTTGCCTTCTTTCTCGGGTCTTAGGGTAAGTTCTACCGGGATTTTCTTAATCAACTGGGGAAGGAGTGAGAAATTAGTTACCACTTCTTTAATCCCTTCTCCCCAGAGACGGAGTTTTAAGTCTTTTTTAGCCTGCTCGTTATTATTAGCAATCGGGATTCCGATAAGGACCGATTGACTCTCTTTCGGGATAAGGGTTGGTGATGTGATATCTTTTACTATGATTTCTATTTCACTTTTAACCGGCAGAAGGGCAAATTTGAAACGATGGGGCGGAAAACCCGAGACCTTTAAGAGGATAGAATTCTTTCCTTTCCTTAAACTGACCGGCGGGTGAAAAAAGCCATGCCCATAAGGGTCGCCCGGATAAGATAGACCATTAAGAGTAAAGGATGAGACCTTTTCCACCAAGACCTTTGCCAGGTAAGATGTCTCTACCTCCACCTCGGTCCAAAAATAGGTGAGGGAAGAAATTAGAGAAAAGCCGTAAAAACTAATGAAGGTATCCCAAAGGATTTCTTTGTATTCAATATTTACCAAATTTAAGGAATCCGTGGTTATCCTTTGCCATTTTACCTCTCCCTTTTCGGTAAATATTGAGAGGTAGGTCTTTGTTGTGTCGGGTGAGAATTTAATCTCCTCTTCGTCAATTCCGGTTATTCCCTCCCGGGGTGCTACCGGAAATGGACCGAGATAATACCAGAAGTGAGGGATTATTGTGTCGGATAACCGAGGCAATGATGCCTCAATCGCCCCAAGGGTTAAAAAGAAAAGGAGAAGATACCTCATCTTTTATCAATGATTACTGTATCGCCAATCTCTATCCCCTTCTCCTGAAAAAATCCCCTATTCACCTCTAAGGCATAAAGAAAGGGTAAGGATGGGCTATGGGGCAAAGTAGAGAATGGCTCCATAGATTGAATATCAATAATTACCCCGGCCTTATTTATAAAGGCAATATCTAAGGGAATCTTGGTATCCTTCATCCAGAAGGGATAAATACCTTCTCTCTCAAAGATAAAGAGCATCCCGCTCTCCTTTGGTAAAGAATCACGATATTTTAACCCCTCGCTTCTCTCCTCTTCGGTTTTCGCCACCTCTACCTTAATTTTTATTCCTTTTATTCTTACTAAGTAAGTCTCTGGTTTTTTCTTCGGAAGCGCACCCTCTGGGGGAGTCTTTCGGGCGCAGGTGGCAAAAAAAAGACTTAGGAGAATAAGGAGAGCGATTTCTCCCCCAAATTTTTTACTTTTCTTCATCCAAAACAATGAGCGAAAGGTCGCAGAATTGGTTAAATAGAGATTTGATATAAGATAATAGAGCAAGCCGGTTCTGCTTCAAGGCAATCTCTTCAGTCATCACCAGAACCTTATCAAAAAAATTATCAATCGCCTCCCTTAAAGATAAAAGAAGGGAAAGGCTCTCTTCATACTTTCTTTCTGTTACTGCCCTCATAAGTTTCGGCTCTAACTCCAATGCCTTTTGATAAAGAACCTTCTCTGCTTCCTCAATAAGAAGAAGAGAACCTACCTCGGATGGATATTCAATCCCTTTCTGCTCCGCCTCCCGTAAGATATTTGCCACCCGCTTTTGTCCGATGACTAATCGGGCAAACTCCTCTTTTCTTTCCTTGCGGTATTTTTCCAAGGCACTCGCCCGCAACTCTGAATCCTTAGGAACCAAAGGCGAAATCCGACAGCAGGCCTCCGCGCAATCATAACGATAACCCCTTTCCTGTAAAAAGAGCCGAAGCCTGTCGGTAAAGAAGTCAAGAATCTTATTAAGTAAATTATTCTCTTCTTTGGAGTTAAATTCTTGAATTAAAAAACCAACCGGTTCATCAATTCTAATAAAGAGATTATGGTGAGAAAGGATTTCAAGGATTGTATCGGCCATCCGCTTCAATCCGAATGGGTCATAAGAACCGGTTGGTATTTCACCTTTTAAGAAAGAAGCCACAATATTATCCAGCCTGTCGGCTAAGGCGAAGATTGCCCCTTCTTTTGTCTGGGGTAAGGGAAGATACTGCTCGGCAATTATTTGGGCGACCCCTTCTTTTTCACCTAAGAGCGAGGCATAGATACCACCGATTATTCCCTGCAGGGAGGTTAATTCCTTTTCCCGCACCATATTGGTTAAGAGGTCAGCCTTTGCCAAAAAAGAGGCACGGCGCAGCAATTCCAAATCTATCCCTTCACAATAACCGGCAAGCCTTTCTCCCAATCTCACCAACCGCTGGGTCTTATCATAAAGACTTCCCAGCCCTTCAATCCAGATTACCTTCTTCTCCGCTTCAACTAAGGGCAAGAGTCCCTTTTTTAAGTCCTCTTCAAAATAGAACTGGGCGTCCTCCAGACGGCTTCGGGCACTTTTCTCATACCACCCCTTCACCTCAGAGCAATCTAAACCGGGGTTATTGGCAAAGACCAGAAAGTAGGGGAGAAATCCTTCGTTTCTTACCACAAAGGCCCGGAGGTGTTTTTTTAATACCGTCGTTATCACCGGGAAGGGCAATGAGAGATACCTCTCATCAAAATGGCAGAGAAGGGGTACAGGAAACTCTAAGGTATTGGCCACCTCATCAATCAATTCCCTGTCTTCCACAAATGAACCGTCTAAATCCTTTGCCAAATTATGTAGTTCCTTAATTATAAAATCCCTCCTCTCCCAAAAAGAAGGGATGACCTTATATTCTTTCAAGATTTCCTCGTATTGGGCAGGATTTTTTAGGACAATCTTCTTTTGGTAATAACGATTGCCAAAAGTGAAATTAGATACTCTGAGATTAGGGAAATCAAATTGCAGTCTCCGATTTCCTAATAAACAGCATAACCATCTAATCGGTCGGGCAAATAAAACAGCCGGCGCATCTTGCCATCTCATATACTTAGGAAAGGGGATAGAAGTAATCAAAGAAGGTAAGAGCGATTTTAGAAGGGAGGCGGTCTCTTTTCCGCCCTTGGTCTTCTTAATAAAAAGATACTCACCCTTTGGCGTCTCTTTAACATAGAAATCCTTTGCCTTATTGGTCTTCAAAAACCCCTTTCCCTGAGTTGTAAGCAAACCATTTTCATTGACCGCGACCTTCTTCGGTGGTCCGATAACCTCCTCCTCCCAGACCTGCTGTCTTTCCGCAATCTCTTCAATCAAAACCGCAATCCGCCGGGGAGTGAAGAAGACCTTAATATCTTTATAGCCAACCCTTTTTTCCGAAAGAAGTTTTTTGAAAGAATTGTTTAAGAATTCCGCTGCCGGAGCCAGATAAGATGCCGGAATTTCCTCAGTGCCAATCTCTAAGAGAAAATTAGCCATCCTTTTATTTTAGGAAAGAATTCAATTGTGTCAACCCTAAGTAGATAAAAATTACTTGACATTTGGGTAAATATTATAATAATAGATTATGAACAGGGAGGGTTTATGATGAGGTTGATTAAACTAACCTTTTGTCTTTTTATAATACTGCCGATATTCGCCGAAGAAGGACTCCCCGAGGGGGCAACTCCTGTCTCTACTGATAGAGTTGAGGTAAAAGACGAAGCGATACTCGGATACCCAATATTGAAGGGCGTGACCATAAAGATTAAGGGAGAGATTGGTACTAATCTTTATGTCGGCCGTGTCTGTTCATCTTATTTTTACATTGGCCACACCCTAACTACGGCTCATTTCATTGATGTCTTTGCACCTTATCGCATAACAAAATTAGACTTTGACCGTCTCAATTCCGGGTCTTCACACAGTGATTACAAACACAATGATGACTCTTGCATCGTGGCCGACAGCGATTATGAGGACTGGACTCCCGATGGTTTTAGTAGGGTATGTCGAGCACCAACAAGTCATCTCTGCTACTGGCAGAAGACTCCTGGATACACGCCATTACATTGTTTCACAACTGGATATGTAGGGCACCCAGATTGCACAGTGAGAAAGAGCCCGTAATAGAAAGGCAAAAATTTTATAATGGTGAGATTGATAATTTTAGTTTTATTCTTACTTTCATTTCTTCAAGGAAATGACTCATTAAATGTAAGGACATTCTCCCGCTGGCCCTATTCTTGCTTTAGGAGTCCGATTCAACTGAGGGATACGATAGCCATCCTTGGAGCAGTCGGCGGTCTCTGGTTTATAAACATCTCTGACCTTCGGAATCCGGTAAAAGTTGGGGAATATGTGACCGAGGGGTTCATAAGCCGGATGGTTTTGAAAGAGAGCCTTCTTTATGTTGCCGACGCGCATAATGGTTTAAGAATTTTTGATGTCAGGTCTTTAGGTGAGATTCAAGAGATAGGGAGATTAAGTGGTCCGGGAGGAAAGTTCTCCGGTTATAGGCGAGTTTTTATCCAGGAGACACTCGCCTTTATTGTCAGCACCTCCGGGTCTCCTGATACCCTCCTGATAATTGACATTAGCGACCCAAGAAATCTTATAAGAATTGGGAATTTTGTCCTGGGTGGTCGTTGTGAGGAGATTTTTGTCTCCGATAACCGGGCATATATTGCCACTGGTTCCAGAGGTCTAAAAATTATAGATGTCTCAAATCCATCCTCTCCTTATCTGATTGGTGAATGGCGGCCGAGAAGGAGTTTCGTTACCTCGGTGATGGTAAAAGATTCATTCGCTTATGTTGGCAATTACGATACCTTACAAATAATTAACATTTCTAATCCAGGGAGTTTAAGGGAATTGGGAAAACTTAGTCTTCGGATGGATCGTTACTATGAGGCGGAAATTACCGATATTGTCATATCCGAAACCCTTCTCTTCGTTGGGGTAGCGGCGGTAAGGTCACCACAGGTGATTAATATTGCAAACCCCTTATCACCTTATCGTATCTATTATCCACCACCCGACGAGTCGCCAAATGCCCACTACCTTCAATTGAGGGGGCAAATACTTTTTATGGGGTCATCTGTCTATGGATTTTCAATATACGACTTCACAAATCCTTCTTCCCCAGTATTTCTCAGTTACTTGCCGATGCCGGCTTATCTCGTTAAGGTGGCGGTAAAGGATTCCCTGGTTGTGCTGGGAACTGGTGGGACCGGTCTTTTTATTTTAGATATAGCAAATCCTCTTTGCCCGAAGGAAAGAGGAAAATATATGTTTACCAGCCGACCCTTTTTTTATCGCTATATACCCGGTATTATCGTTCGGGATACATTTATCTTTGCCGGACGTCTGGGAGGCAATCTCCTTTATGTCCTCAATTTTTCTAATCCCGATTCTATCTTTTTAGTCGCTACCTGTAGCGTTGGACTATCGGCTCCTTATTCTGTTGAGATAAGGAGTCTTTTTTTGAAAGACAGTTTGATTTATGCCGGTCTGGGTCAAACTCTCGGCGGGCAGGGACTCGTTATCTGTAATGTAAAAGACCCCACCCAGCCCCAGATTTTGGGTCGGGTAGCAATGAGCAATGTGGATATGTATGGGGTTTATGTCGTTGGCAACTACTGCTATGCGGCTGGTGGTGCCGGGGGTTTTTCGTCTTTGATGTTTCTGACCCAAGAAATCCCTATCTGAGGGGTCATATCCCAGTTCACCCTCCCGAAGGAGTAATGATTGACCTCTGGGTAGTTGATACCATTGCCTATGTGGCTGAAAGTTTTGACGGCTTAGGAGTGATAAATGTTAGAGACCCTGATAACCCACGCCGGATTGCCCAACATCCATCGGTCCAAGGAGCACAACTTATCGGTGTGCAGGTTATAGGAAACCTCGCATTTATTGGTAATGGCTATGCGGGATTAAGAATCTGGGATGTCTCTGACCCAATAAATGTAAAGGAAGTTGGCTATTATGTTACCGATGGTATCGCAGGTAGTGTTTGTTACAATAATGGCATAATCCATCTTGCCAATGACGCGAATGGCTATCGGGCATTGGAGTATTATGGAGCAGGGATAGAGGAAAGGGAAAAGAGGGAAGAGGTCTTTTTTGAATGTCTGCCTTTAATTGGCCGGGGGAAATTTGAAATCCGGGCTAATAATGATAAAGGACTATTTATTAGAGTTTATGATACCCAAGGGAAACTGGTTAAAAGGGAGAGACTTTCCGAAGGTAATAGGATTTTATCTTTATCGGAGAAGCCTATCGGTATCTATTTCCTGGTATTGGAAAGCCGAGAAAAATTCCCAATGAAAAAGATAGTCAATTTGAAGTAAGGGCATTTCAGCAGTTGATAAAAAAAGGAGTTCTTGTCAATGTTTGGGAAAATTTTTAATCCCCATCTTTCCACCCATCTTTCCCGCTCGGGATTAAGTTATCTACTCCACCTAAAATAGCACTCAGGATAGAAAAGAGAATAGGATTGAGAATAGCATCCCGAATAGCACCCCCAATAGGGCGGAGAATAGAATCCTGAATAGGAAAGGGAATAGAACCCTTAATAGGAAAGAGAATAGAATTCCTAATAGGATACCGAATAGGATTAAGAATAGGATTTAGAATAGGACTTAGAATAGGGTTCTTAATACCATCCCCAATAGCACCCCCTATACCACCCCCTATCTTGGCTAAAAAATCCTATAAGTATTGTCAAATCAAAGACTTAGATAAAAAATTCGGGGTCTAAAAATATTACTGACAGTAATATTTTTCCAATTGACTTGTGGGGGTAGTGTCCCGAAGTGTATGGAAATTTCTCTAAGTTTATGTATTATGTATAATAAGAGGTTAAATAAAAAGAAAAGCCAAAATGAATGGTAATAATAACCTATAAAGAACAGAAAGGCAAGAGGAACATTATATAAAAAAGAGATTTTAACTGGAGCCTTACGTAACCAGAGGTAGTCTCCACCTTTACCTAAAGATATTGTAGATTTTTAAGGTAGTAATCTCGGTTGGTCTTTGTCAGAAGATGCGGTGTTTTATTGACTTGACTTATTTTCCGAGGTATAATTTGGGTTATGAAGATTTTTCTCACCTTAGGTTTTTTCTCCCTTTTTCTTTTCGGTCAAACCCAAATAAAGGTAAAGGAGATTAACTTTTCAAGCCAAGACCTGAGTTTTAGTCAAGCATTTGTTGAGGCTATTGGTCAATTTTATGATGTCCTTCTCCTTTCTGGTTGTGAGGTAACGGATGAGGTTGGGAAACCTCAACTGCCGGTCCTACCCTTAACTATTTCTTTGCCACCCAATTCACAACTGAGCAAGGTTAGGGTTTTACCTCTGGTTGGTGAGACTTTATCCGGAAGGTATTTAATTCTCCCGGCTCAACCGCAATCAATCCTCAGTCAAAAGAGAGTAAAAGATTTTGTCTTCCCAGTAGATGAAGTCTATCGCTCCACTCTTTTTTATCCCGGAAGGATTTTTGACCTTAAAGGTTGCGGAGTTTTCTTTTCAGCAGAGAAAGAAGCCGAGAAAGACTGTTTAGTAGAATTTTTAATATACCCGGTGCAGTATCAGCCGAGGGATGGGAAGGTTGTGTTCTATAAGAAACTAAGGTTAGAACTGGATTACGATGAAGACGCAAGGTCCAAAGCCCAAAGCCCAAAGCGAAGTTTTTCCTTTTCCATTTTGAGCCAATACTTTGAGTATCTTATTATTACCTCACCACCCCTGGATACAGTTTTTGGTAGGCTGGCTAACTGGAAGACAAAGAAGGGCGTGCCGGCGGTAATAAGGACGGTCTCTTGGATTGAGGCAAATTATCCCGGTAGGGATAGACCAGAGAAGATTAGAAATTATTTAAGGGCTCTTCCTGATTCCGGGTTGAAGTGGGTTCTTTTAGGTGGGGATGTTGATATAATACCATGTCGATATGCTTACGCGATGACCTGTAGTGCCAATTTCCATCCCCGGGAAGATAGGTTGCCCTGTGACCTCTACTATTCGGATTTAGATGGGAACTGGAATTTTGATGGCGATACCATCTTTGGTGAAGTTGAGGATTCGGTTGACTTATATCCGGATTTGTTCGTTGGTCGGGCACCGGTTAATACAATTTCCGAGGCGCAGGCCTTTGTCAATAAGGTTTTGACTTATGAAAAATCACCGCCGGCGGATTATTTACAAGATGCCCTCTTCTTCGCTGAGGTCTTGTGGCATGACCCTTATACCGATGGCGGCAAACATAAGGATATGATAGAAAGAGAGGCCTTTTCTTCTAACTTTAATATTACGAAGTTATACGAATCACGGGGCAATGAGACCCGGGAGGCGGTTATGGCCGAGATGCGGAGGGGAAAGAATCTCTTAAACCACGATGGGCACGGCTGGATTGATGTGATGAGCACCGGCATCGGTGCGCTTAGTAATCAGGATATGGATACGATAACCAATCAAGGAAAGTTTGGTATCCTCTACTCAATCGGCTGCTGGACTCAGGCTTTTGATTATGACTGTATCGCCGAGCATTATCTCTTAAATCCAAGAGGCGGTGGGATTGCCTTTATTGGCAATTCCAGTTATGGCTGGGGTTCACCAGGAAATCCCGGTTTTGGCTATTCGGATAAGTTTGACACCCGTTTCTTTTATGAACTCCTGAAAAAAGACCGACGGTTAGGAGAGGCCCTCTCTTATGCGAAGATGCATTATATCCCATTTTCGCGCTCACGGAACGTCTATCGTTGGCATCAGTATCAGTTGAATCTCCTCGGTGACCCAGAGTTAACACCTTGGACAAACAAACCCGATTCTTTAACTGTCTATTCGCCGATGAGTATTCCTCAGGGCGAAAGTAGGATTTTGGTTAGTGTCTCTTATCAAGGAAGACCAGTGAAAGACGCCCTGGTCTGTTTGATGAAGGAAGGCAGTTCTTATGACCGGGGAAATACCTCGGAGCGAGGAGAGGTATTTTTGCAGGCAAGAACTGATGATTTGGGTGATTTTTCCCTTACCGTGACCGCCAAGAACTTTTACCCCTGCGAGAGACAAATACCGGTGGTCAGGGGTGGTTATGTAAATTTCACCGGGTTTTTTCTTAATGATTCTCTTGGTAATAGCGATAAAATCCCCAACCCCGGGGAGACCGTATTCTTGTCTTGCGGTTTTAAGAACTGCGGCAGCGAACCAGTGGCCAACATCAATCTCTCTCTTACCTCTTCCGACTCTCTAATTATAATCACTGACTCGGTTGCCTTTCTTGGTTATCTGGGACCGGGCGAATCTTTGTTTATAAAAAATGGTTTTCAGCTCACCATTGGTGATGCGCCTAATGGACATTGTTCTTATCTTAATTTGGTGGTGAAGGCAGACTCGGAAAGGATTTATAAACCGACACTCTTGATTGGCACACCGCTTCTTAGTATTCATCACCCCCAGGTAAAAGATAAACCTTCTCTTCCCGGTCAGGAAAAGAAGATTAATATTTCGCTTGCTAATTCCGGTTTAGGTATTGGGCATAATACTTGGGCAAGTCTTTCTTCCCTTGACCCGTATATTACTGTCTTTTCACCGGAGAGTTTGTTTTATGGCGAGATAACCCCCAAGTCGGTCAAACAGATTCCTAATACATTTCTTATCTCTATCTCGCCTTTCTGTCCGGGTTCTTATTTAGGTAAGTTGCAATTAACTATCCGATGTGCCTCAGGGACTTTTTTTGATACCTTTTCGTTGCTGATTGGTCAAGCCGGAATGGCGGATGATATGGAAAGAGGAGACTCCCTCTGGCAAACGGGTGGTAGTGGTAATCTCTGGCACATCTCATCCCGGCGCGCTCATTCTGGCAATTATTCCTGGTATTGCGGTGAGCGGGGAACGGGTAGATATAATGATAATATGAATTGCTGGGTTCAGACGATTCCCTTTATGGTGGAAGAAAACTCTTATTTAAAATTCTGGCGCTGGTTTAAACTTCCCATCTATGGAGTAGATGGGGTATATGTGATTATCCTCAAGCGTGACCGAGCCTGCACCCTGGATTTTATTGGCACCGGAGGTGCCTTAGGGGAGGGAAAGCAGATTGAGAGTGATTGGTGTCAAGAATCTTATAATTTAGCATTTTTGCCCGCCGGTGAGACGATTCAGGTGAGATTTGCCTTTAAGAGCGATAACGACGGTCGGGTAGGTGAAGGATTTTATCTGGATGATGTTGAAGTTGTTCAGCGACTACCCGAAGTGCCTAATTTTGTGGCAAAAAAAAGCCAACCAATCCCTTCCTTTAAGATTCGGGTATTCCCTAATCCATTTTCTTCTAAGTTATTTATCCACTGGATAAATCCCCAGGAAGCCCTTAGTCCCTGTATCTATCAGATATACGATGTCAAAGGTTCGCTAATTAAAAATCTCATCGCCAAAGAGTCAGGTAGTATCTTTTGGAATCGGCGCGATGAAAAAGGCCGTAAGGTTTCTTCTGGTCTCTATTTCTTATTCTTAAAAACCAAAGGGAACTCCTACCCAATTGCCAAAGTTAAGGCTTTTGAATAAAGGGTTGAAAATGAGGTTCTCTTTTATCTATCCGGCCGGAGCGCAAGATACGGGGAATTTAGCAAGAGGTGCTGGCTTACTTTTATATCCTAACCAAGAGATTTTGCAGGTGGCGAATTTTATTCCCGAAGGAGATTTTTCTTATTTTGACGAAAGGGTGGAGAGACTACCCTGGGAAAAATTGGGTGAGGTGATTTTAATTTATACACCACTGATTGTCCCAAAGAGCAAGATAAGAGAAATGGCTGAGGCCATCAGGGCCAAAGGAAAGGTGGTGATACTTTTTGGTCCTCGGATATCAATTGACGAAGAGATGGCAAGGGGATTTAGCTTTGTCCGGGGAAATATCTTAAATTGCTTTGGGGAAATAAAGCAAGACCTAAAAATGGGAAGGTTGGCCGAAGTATATAATGCCAAAGATGCTCCTACTTATCTCCTGCCGCGCTGGGACTTAATGCCCCATTTCTTTTCCCGCTATCAATCAACTACCTTTATCCTCGGGTGTTTCTGTCCCAAGCAATTCCGACCATTCTGTACCCAGGCACTTTACTACAACAATAGAATAAAAAAACGAGAAAAGGAAGAGATAATTGGTGAGATAATAACCTTACCTCATAAAAGGGTCTTCCTGCAAGATGAAGATATTGCCGCGGATGTGGAATATTACCGGGAGATATTTTTTAGTCTCTGGTCTTATAAAAAGGAGTGGATCGTAAATGCCTCAATGGCTATTTTAGACTATCCGGACTATTTGACATTTCTGAGTAAGGTGGGTGTCCGGGTTATCTTTTTGACCGAGGATTTTATTACCTCCGATGAGTTATATTCATTAGATGAGAGATTAGCCAAAAAGAAGAGGAGAGAAGTGAAGAGAATTCAATCGGAGAGGATGCTTGTCGGATTGAGGATTGGGCTTTTCTTAAAAGAGGGGGTTTTCTATGAACCGATTGCCCGGAATCTTAGATTGATTGACCCGGATTTTATTGAGTTGCGCTTCTTTCAAAAGGATAAAGAGGCATCATTAGTTTATCTGTCCTATCACCCTTTAATTACGCCCCAGGAGCCGCTCTGGTTAAAATCAAGTTTTTATAGTTTCCGTCATATTTTATCCCGATTATTGAAGAGACCGCGGCGGGTTGGTTTATATACTACCCTTTTCTATTCCCTGCCTTTTAATCTTGCCTACCGGCAGAATTTTTTAGAGGGTATCCCTTATCCACCATAAAGACAAGACCACTTGCAATATTTATTTTATTCGTTAAAATAAGCCGGTGCAAAAGAAGATATTTTTCCTTATTCTCTTTTCGCTCTTCGCCCTTTTGCTCTTTCTCTTAATCTTCATTCGGGTGATTGATTCCGACGAACTGGCCTTTTTAACCGCGGCTAATGAGACACTTCTTGGCAAGGTTGCCTATCGGGATTTCTTCTTACCGCAGATGCCCCTCTCGTTTTTTCCCCTTTTGCCGTTTGCTCGTTGGGGGATGAGCGGATTTTTTGCCGGCCGGTTCTTTTTTGCTTGTCTCGGAATTATCTTCGGGCTACTACTTTTTTATTACCTAAATAAGCGAATTGCCCGCATCTCCCGGGAGGCGATAATCTTTCTCATTTTTGTCTATTTGGCTAACGGTCTATTTCTGGCTTGGATTCCATTGAATAAACCGCACATCTTGGTTAACATCTTTAATTTCCTATCTCTCCTTTTTCTTTATCAGGAAAGACTGTTTTTGTCCGGAATCTTTCTGGGGCTGGCGGGTGAGACGAGGATAATATTTCTTCTCCTCTTACCATTTTATTTATATTACATCCGGAGGCATAAGGGTAAAAAGGGAGTTATGCCTTTTCTTTTTGGCTTTGTTCTTACCCAGGGAATTGGTCTCTATTTTTTCTTTCTTGCGCCCAGAAATTTTTTAACTGATACCGTCTATTATCATTTAGTGCGGGGGGCATCGGATAATCTGGGACAAATCCTGGCTAATAAACTGGCAATCTTAGGGAAGGTCTTTTTCCTTCCTCAGAATCTATTGATAATAATTACAGCAATACTCGCTTTTCGCTATTATCTTCCCCGCCGGCAGGATTATCAATTTGAATTCTTCTCTCTCATCTTGGGGGGCATTACCTTTATTATCTATTACCTATTAATATCGCCCACCCACTTCCAGTATTTCATTCAGGTAATCCCGTATCTAATAATCTTTGTCCTCCCTTATATTTCTTCTCTTTCCTTTCCGGCTTTTAGTAATTATCGGATTAAACTTATCTTATTCTTCCTCGGCTTTTTCTATATTTTGAGTTCCATCTTTATTATTTATAATTATACGGGTAATTTTCGTCCCTTTTATCAAAAGTATCACCTCCCTTTGATTAAAAAGGTAATAGATGAGATATCACGGGAATCGTCACCCGGTGAGAAAATCTTGGTCTTTGGTCCCAATCTCCCGGTTTTAGCCCGGCGGCAAAATCTTGATGACTATGAAACCTGTCCGGATTTTCCATTTGCCTTAAGATTTTCCGAAAGAGGTCGTCGGTTATTAAATCTCTCCTCACCCGAAGAAATCCGAAGGAAAATACAAGAAGGGATTCCCCGGCTGGTCGTTGGGATATTGAGCGAACGGGATAAGGCATTCTATAAATTGGAAGAATTGGGTTATAAGAAGATAAGGGAGATTGAGATGTATGAGATTTATCGGCGATGATTGAAGAGGCATCTTTTCTTTTGACCAAATTAAAAAATTACGCCCTTTTTCTGTTGAGAAAAAAGAGTTGGACAAAAGAAGAGTTTCGCCTTCGTCTGTTTACCTATCTTTTGCGGCGCCGCAAGGAACTTACCGCCGAAAATAAAGAGTGGGTAGAAGCGATTACGGAAGAGATGACCGAGAGGGGGTTTTTAAATGATAAGGAATTTGCCCGGCGCTATATTAGCCATTCTCTTTCCTTTCGCAAAAAAGGAACCGTTGCTATAAGGAGAGAATTGAAGAGAAAGGGGATTCCCGACGAGATGGTTGATGAGTTATTAACACCGAGAAAAGAAGAGGAGATAGATTTGGCGGAGGCATTGATAAAGAAATATCTGGCGCATTATGAGGCACTGGCCAAGAGAAAGGGGATGGATAAAGAAATGAGGGAAAATTTTATAAAAGGCAAACTGAAAGGACTTTTAGCGAGAAGGGGCTTCAGTCGGGCGACGATAAAGAAAGTCTTTGGATGAAATAGATAGTGAAAAAAAGCATTGAGATTGACAATTGGCGAAGAAAGGTTAAAATTAGCAATGCCGGTTGGAATTGGCTTTGATAGCCACCCCTTAAAAGAAGGAAGAAAACTCTTTCTGGGCGGGGTTGAGATTCCCTACCCGAAGGGGTTAGTCGGACATTCGGATGGTGATGTAGTAATTCACTCAATTATTGATGCCCTGCTCGGGGCAATGAATAAAAAGGATATCGGCTTTTGGTTTCCGGATACCGACCCGAGGTATAAAGACATCCCGAGTATCCTTCTACTTTCCGAGGTGAGAAGGATTGTGGCAAGGGAAGGATTTGAGGTAAAAAATATTGATACGGTCGTCGTGTGTGCTGCGCCCAAGATTTCACCCTATCGGGAGGCGATGCAGGAAAAAATTGCCCAAGCCCTCGGCATTGAAAAGGATTTGGTCTCAATTAAAGGAAAGAGAGGAGAGGGTTTTATACAGGGAGAGGTAATTGTCAGTTATTCGGTTGTTAGTTTGGAAGAGACTTGATGGATGCTACCATTAAAGGATGATGTCCCGGCGGTTCGGGTTCGTTTCCCGTATGTTAACCTCGGGCTAATCGCGGCTAATGTCTTAATTTTTATTTACGAGATTAGCCTCTCTCGGATACAATTGGAACAGTTTATTTTTCGTTACGGGGCAATTCCCGTATTCATTATCAATGGTGAAAGATTGCCGGCGCTTTTCAGTTCAATGTTCCTTCACGGTGGATTTGACCACATAATTGGTAATATGCTCTATCTCTGGATATTTGGGGATAATGTGGAAGATGCCTGCGGGCATCTTGGTTTTCTGGTGATGTATCTTTTAGCTGGTCTTTCTGGTGCTTTTCTTCACATATTGACGGCGATGAATTCGCGGACACCGATGATTGGTGCCTCGGGCGCCATCTCCGGGGTTCTGGGTGCCTATCTGGTCCTTTTCCCAACCGCCCGAATTTTAGCCCTTATTCCTTTTGGTTTCTTTATTAGACTTGTCTATTTACCGGCTTATCTCTTCTTGGGCCTCTGGATATTGTTGCAATTTATTTATGGGTTTGCCTCTTTGCCGGGCATTGGTGGTGGGATTGCCTTTTTTGCCCACATCGGCGGATTTTTATTTGGTCTGATTTGGGGGTTAATCCTCCGTCCAAGAAGAAATAAGGGTCGCACCCTCTACTTTTAAGGAATTAGAGGATGCGACCCTTAGATTTTTTATTTTAAGGAAGTCCGACTTCCGACGATGATGAGTTTCTCTTTTTCTTCGTAACCCGAAACCGAAAATCTTAGGATGTAAATCCCCGGAGGTAGTTTCCGCACCGAAAAGAATCCTTGATTCGTTTTCTCGGAATAGACCAGTTCACCAAGGGAGTTATAAATCCGTAGTGTCACCACTTCTCGGGTTGGTAGATTATAGAATATGGTAACTGGGGTGGTGGGATTGGTTCGGCTCTTTACTCCAAATTCCTTCTTCACCTCACTTATCTCACCGGCGCTACCCTCATTGGGCAATTGGGAGAAGAGGCAGGTTGGCGGTTCAATATATTTCCAGATGCTGACGGTATTATTTCCTTTTAAGGCCCAGATTGCTTGTCCAAAGGTGACCAGGGCTGCACCACCTTTCACCAATTTTCCATCCGGCTCTTTCGGTATCATCGCCTTACCTTTCCAGGAATCGCCGATTGGGTAATAGACCCAGAACTCACCGGTATTGCCACCTTTGAAGGCATAGATTTTACCATCAAGAACCGTCAGGGCGGCACCTTCCTTCACCTTTTTATTTCTATTTAGTTGGGGATGAGAAAGGGGCATCGGTTTCAAGGAATCCCAGGTGTTCGTCTTGGTATTATACCGATAGAAATTATTATACCTATCGCCTAAGAGATAAAGGAGGGTATCGTCATAGGCAACAAGACAACTACCATCTTTGAAGCCCTTAGCCCGTGGTGGACCATTTCTTACTTCCCAGCGGTCTTCGCTGATAATATACCGGTAGAACTCTTTGGTGTTTGAGCCCTTCAAGAGATAGACATAACCTGGGGTATAGGCGATGGCCGTTCCATTTTTCAGTGCCTTGTTATTTGGTCCTGGGTCAACATCCAACAGTGTCTTCCAGATTGTCTCGCCGCGCTGGGTGTCGTAGCGGAAGAACTCTCGGGTATTACCACCTTTAACGATATAGATATAGCGCTGGCCATCGGAGGTGATACCTGAGCCCTTCTTTACCCTCTTATTTTTCTCACCAAGTGGCACGGTATCTTCAATCTGCGCCGCACTGGCTTCTGGGAGATATTTGTAGAAACTACGGGTATTATTGCCCTTTAAGATGTATAGATAATTACCGCACTTTGTCATTCCTCCACCACTCTTGATTCGTTTATTATCGGGCGCTCGGGGGACGACATCACCAACCTTTCCCCAGCCGAAAAGCACCGAACGAACAATCACCGTTCCCTTTAAAGAGTCATTGGTTCGGTTTTCATCCAATGACCATTGGGTATAGGTGAGGGTTTGATAATTGCCGATGGTCGCGGACCAGACCTTAAAACTCACTTTGGTCGCCCGGTCCGGGGCAAGATTGGTAACTTCGGCTGAGTCATAATAGACCACATCCAAGCCAGAGTTTATGATGAAGAAGACCTTAAAGTTGGCGATTCGGTTGCCGAAGTTATAAACGGTGCAGGAGGGTATCACATTGCCTTGTTGAATTATTCCGATTGGTGAGACAATCCGAGTTGGACCGACATCATAGTTGTAGCGGAGCACAGTGAAGGGCTTTCGTAAGGTATCATTTGTCGGATTTTCATCACCAGGGAGCACGGTATTAGCCACTCCTTCATAAGAACCGCTCACAGCCAGCCAAGAGGTAAAGGTCAGTTCGCGGGTTGTATTGGGAGGTAGTAATTCCACATCAACCGAATCGGTATAGAACGGCTCAGGTCCGGAGTAAATTCGGAAGTAAGCCTTAAAGGTCTCCGAGTTATCGCCGAAGTTATGGACTTTGATTCGGGGACGAACCTGGGTTCCCGGTTCAATATTACCGCTCGGATAGAGGATTTCGGTTACACCGCAATCCTTGGCATAATGAAAAACGGTAAAAGAACCACGCAGGGTATCATTCACTGGATTCTCATCTTCGGCGAGATAAGTAGAACATAGGGTTGTATAATTCCCCGGCAGGGCAAGCCAAGAAGTAAAGGTTGCGATATATTCCATCTGTGGGCTTAAATTCTGAACTTCTAAGGAGTCGGTATATTCTTGGTCAGGAGCGGTATGAATGAAGAAGAAGACCTTAAAGGAAGGCTCCTGAACATTTCCGTAGTTTTTCACCTTTACCCGTGGTTGGATATTCCCGGGCGGTACATTTCCGGTTGGATAGATAATGGAAACGACCCCGACATCCCGGTGAACCTCCGGCACAACCCTCACTTCTCCCTTAGTTGTATCATTGCTTTGGTCTTGGTCAGTGCTCAGGTTTGTCCAGGTCTTAGTATTGTAGTCACCAATAACCGTTGGTATCCAATCCTTAAATTCTACGGTATCGGTTTTACCCACCGGAAGAGAGACATTTTGGGTATCACCATAGACAATTGTCTCAGTGGAAAGAATCTGGAAGACTACGGGGAAGTTTTCATTCACACTACCCAGGTTTTTCACTATCGCCTTTGGAGTAATTGGGAAGCCAACGCCAATCTCGCCGCTCGGGGCAATAATCCCAGATGTTGCCACATCGTGCCGGATAACCTCAAATAGAGTAGTTGATGAATCATTCTGTGGGTTAACATCATCGGTGAGTCTTGACCAGGATGTTGCTTTATAGGCACCGAGCCCAGCATGCCAACTCCTAAAAGTTATCAGAGCGGAATCGCCCGGCTCAATTACCTCAGCGACTTTTACCGTATCGGCGTAAACCGGTTCTTTCAATTGTTCAATCCAGAAGATAACTGGGAAGTCGGTCTCGGTGAAGGCGCCGTAGTTTTTTACATAGACCTTAGGGTTGGTTGGACCAGGTGGGACTTCGCCGGTCGGGCAAATAATCCGGGAGACGCCAACATCGTGTTGCATATATATCACCCGGATAGTCCGGGTCTTCTCATCATTGGTCGGGTTGGCATCCCCGCTCAATTCGGTCTTGGATAGGGCGTTGTAGGTGCCGAGTGTTGCATTCCAGGATTTGTCAAAAAGAACGGTGTCCAACTGACCGGGCAGGAGTGATACAATCTCGGTATCCGCATAGGCAAGTTGTTTATCACTGCTGATTATCTGGAATATTACCCGGAAGTTTTCGGCATTGAGGCTCCCGTAATTCTTTACCTCCACGCTACACCGATAAGTTCCCGGTAAGATGGTTGGCTTTGGAGAGAGGATTTGGACAAGACCAACATCACGGACATTGATTAGGACATCGCCGGCCTGATAGTTATTGTCGGAGGAATCATCAGAGGCGAGATGGGTGGAGCAGCGCATCGGATAGGTTCCCCGGGTTTGTAAGACTTGCCAATTGGGAAAGTTAACCGTATCTTCATCTCCCGCCAGGAGGGTTTTGGAACGTAGTTCGGAGTAGAAATCCCCAATATGAAACCGGCAATCAAATGTCTCTTTATAGGTGCCAAAGTTTTTCACCCGGGCAAGAATTGGCACCGATTGCCCGGAGTCAACATTGGTCGGTGGTGAGTTGATTGCAATAACCCCAACATCGTGCTTGGGCGGCAGAACCGTAATTGTTTTTCTCTTTTCATCATTTTCTGGGTTCATATCACCGGTGAGTTCGGTTCGGGCAAGTGCCTGATAGGTTCCGGTATCGGAGACAACCCAATCCTTAAATTCAATTGTATCGCTTCTTCCCGGTAAGAGACTGCGAAATGAGGTGTCGGCATAGACTAATTGCTTTTCCTTAGAGATATGGCAGATGACCCGGAAGTTTTCGGCATAGAGGCTTCCATAATTCTCGACCACTACCTTTGGATTATAGGCGCCGGGTGGGATGATGCTATGAGGGGAGAGAATTGAACTAACACCAACATCCAGCAGACTAATACTTACATTTCCGGTTTTGTAGTTATTTACCGGGTTCTTGTCCGAGGCGAGGCGGGTAGAACAGCGCATTGGATAGGTCTGTCCCCGGGGTTGGGAGACCAACCAATCAGGGAAATTAACGGTATCTTCGGCATCCGGGGTAAGGAATTTACTCCTTTGCTCCGAATAAAAACTCCCGATATGGAACCAGACCGTAAAGTTTTCGTTATAGGTGCCAAAGTTTTTTACCCGGGCAATAATTGGCACCGATTGCCCGGAGTCAACACTGGCCGGTGGTGAGTTGATTGCGGTAGCGCCGACATCGTGGACATTAATCCATACCCCTTGCTCCCGTTCCCGAAAGTTATTATTAGGATTCTGGTCATAGGCACAATGAGTGGAGCATCGGACACTATGACCACCCCTTGGGCTTTGCACGGTCCAGGCAGGGAAATCTACTACCTCGGTATTTCCGGGGAGTAAGGTCTTCTCTTCAACCCGGGTATAGAAATCGCCAATATAGAAATAGACACTACAGGTTGCGCTGACCGTTCCGTAGTTTTTGACCGAACACCGGACCGGATAGGTGTATCCGGAATCAACGGTCAGTGGCGGCTGAGTGATTGTTTTAACGCCAACATCCCGGACTATCTGCCCGCCAACCTGAATCTCTTCAACCCAGAAGTCATTGCCTGAGAATCCATCACCGGTGAGTTTGGTTGTGCATTTTACTGTCTGATAGCCAAGGGAAGCCGAATCCGGAATCCAGAGCGGAAAGTTTACCGTATCTTCTTTTCCGGCGGCAAGCGTCTTAGCCCTTATCTCGTTGTAGAGATAAGGCGGGTCGCCAATGCGCATCCTTACCGAACAGGTAACAGTTGAGTTGCCAAAATTTCGGACACATACCCGCGGCACGATATTCATCCCTAAGGAGCAAAGTCCTCTTGGGGCAATGAGAGCGGTGAGACCGACATCAGTAGACAGCGGTGTATGCCAGCCATCCATCTTATAGATATTGTTAAGTGGATTTTGCATAATACCAATCCAGTAGTCGCCATTTCTTGGGTCCCAGGCAACACCCCGAATATTATTCACCGAATAGCCGCCAAGACCTGGTAATACCTGTCGGTGAATTACCTCGGCATTAAACCGGTTGAGTTCAAATAGGACGACACTATCAAGGATTCCTACTCCGCCGCTGACATCACGGAAGTAAGTGTATATCAATAAGAGGGTTGGCCAGTTGGGATTGGAATTGGTATAGTCAAAGTCAAGACACCGGGCACCGACATCACTATAACCAAGATTCAATGGTTTTCGCTCCAAGACATTTCCCAGGGTATCGGTAATATAGAGGGTGCAGGGGTATTCTCTCTCATACATTCGGTCAACGAGATAGAGTAGTTTCTCCCGCTCATTAAAAGCGATACCTGTTCCCCAGCGGGTAGCCGGTGTTGGGAATTGCCTAAGGAGTTGTCCAGTCCTGGCATCTATCTTATAGACCATTGGCGTAGGTCTTTTACTGGAGTGAAGCCAGATACTATTATCATAGTGGCAGTAGTACATATCCTGAATTGAATCCATAACCGGATAGGGAGGTCCGGTGGTAGGTATTGTCTCAGGGCGGAGAGGATTTGTTGAATCGGTTGAGCGATAACAATGGAGATAGCTATGCCAGACATATGTGGCATAGAGTCTATCGGTCAGACCATTGTAACCCAATCCATAGAGTCCATAGTCCAGTCCCCTTAAATCGGGTAGGGTATAAGGACCCCAGATAACACTCGGGGGCGGGTCTTGCGGTGGTCCTTCTATCTTACGAGGATAAGCCAACTGGTCAGAAAAGAGATAAAAAGGAAGAAGAGAGATAAAGAAAAATAAGGTTGATAAGTTAAGATATTTTTTAAGGTTAATCTTCATATAACCTCCTTGCAGTTTTTCATTTTTTTTATCCTTTACTTTATTCCAAATCTCTCCACAAAACTCCTCACCATATTTCTTACCTTATCTTTGGATGGATATTTTATCCCCCTTTCACCCTCCACCCGAGGTGAAAGGAGATTATTACAAATAATTATACCATAAAAAAACAATTTGTCAATAGCCAATGAACCTCGGCTGAAACATTTCCGTAGTAATTTTCTCATTGCCATTGACTTTTCGTTAATATTTGATTATAATAAAATAAAGATGAAAGAAAAAATCAGGGAGACCAAAGCCGGTTGGAATTTTAGTAAAAAGGCTCTCTTGCAAAGTTGGAAATCCGCCGTGGTGGAGCGGAAGAAAGTGAGCCTTATTTTCGCCGGAGACACCAGAGAAACCACGGAAGAAAAACTCGGTGTTTCTGGTGTCCTTCCGCCAATAGGAGGAATCAATGCTTAAAGGAAGCACAATTATAATACTCACTTTTAGTCTATTCAGTATCATTACCGCTGAGTTTCTCTACTCTACTTCTTACCAACTACCAACGGACAGAAGACCGGGATTTGAGAAATTTTCACCCGAACCACCAACCATTTTCGGACTGGACACGATTTTATTTGAATCCTTTACCGATACCACTTTCCCACCCGTTGGTTGGACCAGGTATAACTTTAATGCTGGCAATCAATGGACAAGATACACAACTTACTTTAACTCAACACCAGCCTGTGCCCGCTGTTCCGCTGATGCCCCAAACAATGACTGGTTGATTACCCCACAAATCGGACCGCTCAAGGTAAACGATTCTTTAATCTTCTATTACCGGGCACACACGACAACCGCCACCGAGACCCTTCGGGTGCGGGTCTCCACAAGTTCTGATGTCAGCGATACATCACAATACTCAGAAATCAGTTTAATCTCAACCGCCACTACTACTTGGACAAGAAGGGCACTGAGTCTATCAGCCTTTGCCGGCAATCAGGTCTTCATCGCCTTTTATTACTCGGCTAATAATAAACGGGGAATTGCCATTGACGATATCTTCTTAAAAAGACCGGTGATTGATGTCGGCTGTATACGGATTACCGCACCGACCGGAACAATTGACTCTGGAACGGCTGTCACCCCGGCCTGCACGGTTCAGAACTTTGGCAATGTTACCTCATCCTATACCGTTCGGATGAAGATTGGTGCCTTTTATAATCAGACCGCCTCGGTAACCAATCATACCCCAGGTGCAAAACTCCGAATTACCTTCCCCAGTTGGACAGCACTGGAAAGAGGGGACCTGTCAGTCTCCTGCTCAACCGAACTTATGGGTGATACCGTTCCGACAAATGATAAGGTAACTGGTTCGGTTACGGTCCGGGTGCGAGATGTTGGTTCGGTTTTTATCGTTGCCCCAACTGGAACGATTGACTCCGCAACGGTCGTTACCCCGGCCTGCACGGTCCAGAACTTTGGCACGACAACTGAGACTTATACGGTTCGGTTAAAGATTGGCGCCTTTTATAATCAGACCGCAACGGTAACCAATCATACCCCAGGCATAAAGTTCTATATTACCTTTCCAACCTGGACCGCGGTGCAAAAAGGCACCCATATTGTCTCCTGTTCAACTGGACTGGCCGGTGATATTGTTCCAACGAATAACAAGCAGATTGATTCGGTTAAGGTCCGGGTGAGAAATGTCGGGGTAGTGGCCATTGTTGCCCCAACTGGAACGATTGACTCAGGGGCTGTTGTCACCCCGGTCTGCACGGTTCAGAACTTTGGCACGACCGCTGAGACCTATACCGTTCGGTTAAAGATTGGTGATTTCTATAATGATACCGCAACTGTTCTCAATCATATCCCGGGCACAAAGGTTCGGGTTACCCTCCCGAACTGGACCGTAAATCAGAAGGGTCTGCATACCGTTACCTGCTCAACTGAACTTACTAATGACATCGTGCCGGCAAATGATAAGCGGACTGGTTCGGTGACGGTTCGCTTCCACGATGTTGGAGTGATTCGTATCACCGCTCCGACCGGAACAATTGACTCCGGAACGGTTGTCACACCAGCCTGCACGGTTCAGAACTTTGGCACCTATACCGAGACCTACACGGTTCGGATGAAGATTGGTGATTTCTATAATGTGAACGCATCAGTAATCGGGCACACCCCGGGCACAAAGATTCGGGTCACCTTTCCAAGTTGGACTGCGGTCCAGAAGTGGACGCATCCGGTTGTCTGTTCAACAGAACTCATCGGCGATGACCAGCCGGCAAATGATAAGAAGACCGACTCGGTGATTGTTCGGTTCCGGATTCGGAATGTCGGGACGATTGTCATTGTTGCGCCTAAGGGGACGATTGACTCCGGAACGGTTATCACACCAGCCTGCACGGTTCAGAACTTTGGCACCCATGCCGAAACCTATACGGTTCAGATGAAGATTGGCACCTTCTATAATCGCACTGCCTCCGTTACCAGTCATACCCCGGGCACAAAGATTCGTGTCACCTTTCCAAGTTGGACCGCGGTGCAAAGGGGAGTTCATGTTGTCACTTGCTCTACTCAACTTGCCGGAGATACCTTGCTCGCTAATGACCGGCGAATAGATACTGTCCGAGTCCGGTTGAGAGATGTCAGTGTCATTACCTTAGTTGCCCCAGTTGGCCGGGTTGACTCCGGAACGGTAATTACCCCGGCCTGCACCGTTCAGAACCTCGGCACAACGACTGAGACCTATACCGTTCGGATGAAGATTGGCACCTTCTTTAATGAGGCCGTGGTCATAATTAATCATCTCCCGGGGACAAAGGCTTATCTTACCTTCTCAACTTGGACTGCGACGCAGAAGGGCAAATTCCCTGTCTCCTGCTCAACCGAACTTCCGGGTGATGAAAGGGCGATAAATAATAAGCGAACCGATACCGTTACGGTTAAGATAAGTGATGTTGGGGTAATTACCTTACTGGCACCAATCGGTGTGGTTGATTCCGGAGCGGTCATTACCCCAGCCTGTTCGGTGCAAAACTTTGGCAGTGTCGCTGAGACCTACCCGGTGCGGATGAAGATTGGTAATTTTTATGATACGAGCGTTACCGTAAGTAATCATACCGCGGGAGCAAAACTCCGCATTACCTTCCCGACCTGGACTGTCCGACAAAAAGGGACGCACACCGTTATCTGCTCCACCGCACTGGTTAGTGATTTCCGACCGACGAATGATAAGAAGACCGACTCAGTAATTGTTACCGTCCGGGATGTTGGTGTGATTGCCCTCCTTGGACCGACCGGAACAATTGACTCGGGAACAGTTATAACCCCGGCCTGCACCGTCTATAATTTCGGTATTACGACCGAGACCTATCCGGTGCGGATGAGGATTGGTGCCTTCTATAATCAGACCGCAACGATAACCGACCATACCCCGGGCACAAAGGTTTATGTTACCTTCCCGACCTGGACGGCAAACCAGAGGGGAGCGCATGTAGCAAAATGCTCTACCGCACTAACCGGTGATGCTAACCCAACCAATAACTCAATCACCGGCTCAGTTGCTGTTCGGGTTAGAGATATTGGTGTCTTGAGAATCTTGGCACCAATCGGCACAATTAACCAAGGAAGTGTCGTAATTCCTAAGGCATTAGTGCAGAACTTCGGCACAACGACCGAGACCCTTTTGGTTCGGTTTAGAATCGCTCCGGCCTATCTTAACGAGGTCTTAATTAGTCTGCCACCGGGAAGGATTGATACCGCAAGATTTGCCCAGTGGACGGCATCAACCCCAGGGACATTTGCCACCCAATGCACAACTATGCTTGTTGGTGATATGAGACCGACGAATGATGTCATTAGGGATTCGGTAAAAGTGATGGCGGTGGGAATGACCGAAGAACCAACCTTCTGGCTAACGCAACCAAAGGTCTTTGCCCTGAATAATAATTCTCCCAATCCATTTATCTCTCAGACCGTCATCCGCTATGCCTTACCTAAGGAGTGCCTAATTAACCTTCTGGTTTATAATGCTAATGGAGGATTAGTGCGGACATTGAAGGCGGGTATGGAAAAAGCAGGATACTACCGGGTAATCTGGGATGGAAGGGATGCGCAAGGTGAAGAGGTTCCGAAGGGGGTTTACTTCTATCGGCTGGAGACTTCGGAGTTCAAGGCGACGAAAAAGATGGTGAAACTAAAATAAAAAAGAGGTTTGCCAAACAAGGAGAGGCGGGGAGAAATCCCCGCCCTTTAATTTTACCCACAGAATAAAAAGATGATTACGACGATAAGAATGATTACAGCGACCCAATTTCTTTTGGCCTTTTTGGTGGTTTCTTATAAAATTCTTAGCCAGTCGGATAAGAGGAAGTATATCCGACCGATAAGAAGCGAAACCCGTGCCATCACCGTATAACCAAAGGAGGCACCAAAGGCAACCATAATAAATATTATCCCTAAACGAAAACCTTGTCTTAATACCCCTTTTAACTCCTTTGAAAAATAGAAATAGAGGATAGTGGAAAGAACCCCGACGACTAATAGAAGATTATTTGGACTATTTAATGGTAAGAGGGTGGCACCAATCTGGGGGATTAAAAATCCCTGGACACTGGCGGTAATCCCTAATCCGGCACCCATCCCAATCGTAAAGGCAAGGGGAATCCGGGAAATCCAACTTATCTTGGGGAAGAAGCGGGTGAGCATTAAGAATCCTAAAAAGGCGGGCAAAATGAGTATCCACTTTTCTACCCCGGTCTCCTGGAGGAAACGGTCAATGAGCATCGGCTTTAAGTCAAATGCCCAGAAGTATATCACCCAGAAGGCGGCCGAAACACCGACATAGATATGTTCGGCTAATTTATAAAGGGGATTATCTTTATATAAGAAGGATAGGATGGCAATCGTCAAGGTGGCGGCGAGCCAGGTTCCGATTAGGTTAATCATATTGATAATGATTACAGCGATAATAATAAAGAGAGATGACGGCGATATTTTTATCTCCGTAATCGGTTAGTTTATCTCCGTAATCATCTACTACCATACGCGAAGTGGGACGCAAGTCCTGTTAAGGGATTCATCTCCTCTTTTTAGTTAACAGAAAGGCGATGTTAGAGATGATGATGAAGATGACAATTAAGCCGTGAACCGCTGACTGGGCCGGCATACCCAATATCCCGGTGCCGGCCTTTTTAACCAGTGTTTCGTATTCGGCGGCCCCTTGCAGACCAGCAATTATTCCGGCAATCTGTTTTGCCTGAAGGTAGGGATATAAATCCGGGGCAACGACTCCGGTCGCACCCAAGATTATCTTTTGATTAAATCTTGCCCCGGCATACATCACCCAGGCATCACCGGTCGCCCCCGCCTCCAAACCGACTAAGATATCAATATCGTTGTAGTTATGAACATTCCGCATAAAAGGAAAACTATCAAGGGGCATACCTTTATAATCGGTGGCATAAAAATCTCTTATCTCCCGGCCGATACCAACCATTAAGGCGGTGAGCCCGGGGCGATAGCCAATATTCACATAATCTTTACCGTATTCTTTTTTATATTCTTTTGCCACTTTATTGAGGGCAATCTCACCTAAGGGAAGCCCTAATGCCCACTGTCCAGAGAGGATTACTTTTATATCCTTTTGGAAGCAGTGCCTTAATAGGGCAATCAGCATCGGTTGGAGTTCTGGTTCGGAGGCGGCGTCGTAGTCAATGGAGATGAAGACGATGGAGTTGGGAGGAAGTCGGTCAATCTCATTATAGGCCATCTTCACCTCTTCGGAAATCCTAATCGGCATTACCACCTTTAATAACAAAAGGGTCGTCACCACCAAGCCAACCAGAAGATAGATTATCCGTCTATCTAAATTACTCAGCCACTCAAAGAGTTTCATACTTGTAGATTACCAAGAAGCCGAAAACGGATGAAAATGAGCATTTCGGTTAATGATTACTGCGATAAACTAACCGATTACGGAGATAAAAATATCGCCGTCATCTCTCTTTATTATTATCGCTGTAATCATATTTCTTTCATTTCATATAGGTTCTTTCAATTCCTAAGATTATTCGGATTGACATTGCGATACCACCGAGTGCGGTTCCAATGAATATTCCGCGCTTGGCCGCAGTCTGGGGGATATTCATAATCCAGTCCGAGATAATGGCAAAGAGTTCTATCCTATTTAATTGCGGATTACCAAAGAGGGAGGCGATTTGTTTCCATAACCAGGAGCCGAGTGGCACCCGACCGAGCATCACCAGAACCGCGGCAATGAGCAGTAGGGTCGCTTCAAATGTTCGGGCGCGAAAGGCCCGATAAGCCGCCGAGGCAATAAAGAAGGCCAGTAAAGCAAACATCGTTCCCTGTAAGGGGATAATCGTATAGGTATAAAGGAACATAAAGGGCGAGCCGAGGGCAAACGGGCTCTTATACTTCGCCCAGGAGAAGAAGCCTAAAAAGAGGGTTAAGAAGAGACTGAAGAGAAGGAGGGCACTGTAAAATCTTCCTTGTTTTTCCCAGCGGATTTTATGCAGGTGGTGGGCAATTAAACTGTCTAATCCCAAAAGGACGGCAAAACCCGAGATTATTGAATACCAGACCAAAAATCTCTGCTCCAATCCGCCAAAAGGCTTATGGGGAATAAAAAATGTGACGATTAATAAAAGACCAGTAATAAAGGTTAAAAAGAGCGGGAGTTGCCGTTTCATCTTACCACAAACCAATTATTTATCTTCTCAACGATACTATTAAGCACGGGAAGATTAAAGAAGGCATTAGCGGTAGTGAGGATGACAACGGCAATAAGGAAGATATTAATCACCGCCTTGGCTAAATCCTCGCCTTTTAGCGAACCTAACATATGGGGTTCGGGTTTCAGATAGCAGGAGGCGGCATACATCTCTTCGCCAATCAGGGTATAATCACAGGCGGCGATGAAGAAGGGAAGTTGCGTAATGGCGACGGTGCCGGCAATCTGAATCGCACCCACCCGATGCCCGGTCTCGGCTAAGATTAAAGATTCGGCAAAGAAATATCCCTGCCAGAAGACCGCCCCGGGCCTTTCCCGCAGGATAATGCCATCCACCCCGGCGGCATAACCAAACTGGTCAGCGGTTAGATAAGTAATGTCGCCTTCCTTATATAAATCCGGACGCCCGACCTCGGAATATGCCTCCTTTACTGTCTCCTGGGCCGCGGTCATCACAATCGGGTCATAATTGGGGATTAAAAGTCGGGTTGAATACTCCGCTGCTTTCCGGGCAATCTTACCCAAAACGGCTAGGGCGGCAATTGTCACGACATCGGTGATATAACCCAGACCAAAGGAGAATAAAATCGGTCGCCCCATTTCGGTTGCCCGGCCCACCGCATCATCAATCGCATCCAGTCCAGGAATTGAACGGATGAATAACTTCTCCCCCTTCTTTGCCCTTTCAATATACCAGATAACGATAAAACTAAAAAGAATAACGACGAGCAAGACATTTAACCGAGAGGTATTGAACCACTGCGGCGCACTCTTCACCGGACCGCTCACTTCACTTTTTGCGGTATCTCTTCCCACCACCTTTACATAATAAAAATATTCCTTACCATCTTTGACTCCCTTATCCTCATAATAACTCTTACCTTTTATATTAAAGCCGACATTTTCAAAAGGACCTTCTTTTTTTTCTGCCCGATAGATTTCATAACCCTGGATTAAATTTAAAGTATCGCAATCTTCCTTGGGCAACCGCCATTCAATTGAGATACTTCCGCCTTCATCATTCGGCGTATCAAAAACCTTAATATTGGTTGGTGGCGCTATCTGAGTATTAAGAAAGATAATTAAAAAAAACATAAAGATAATGCTACTGGAAAAAAACTAAAAGTCAACCGGGTTTTCAGTAATGTTTCTAAACACGGTATCTACCATAGAGGTTTTTTGGTCTCAGACTTGAAAAAGGTTTGGTCGTCTCTCTTTGAAAGCCAAATGAATAAGTTAAACGGAAGGATTGGGTCAAAGAAAGAGAATATTTAAGGTTATTTTGCGAATAAATTATTATCTTACAGCAACTTGATGGATTTTTATATCTCCTACAGGTTTAGGGCTTTTATTGACAGATTAGCACCTTATTTATTTTTGAGTGGTTGGCATTATTGCGGATGAAATAGAATCCGGGTTTAAGGTGGCTTATATCGTTTTTGCCTGGATTTAGTTTGCAAACCTTTCTACCGGCGATATCAAGCAAATCGGCTTCTTCGGTAAGATTTAAGAGATTGGAGGCAAAGGTTGGTATCTTTCTCTCTTTTCTTAGGGAAAAATTACTTTCCTCTATTCCAACACCATAAAACTCAATAATCCTTAATCCAGAACCACCATCAGCGACATAGGCATAGTTATTTGCTATTGCTACACCAAAAGCATAACCTGGGGTATCATAATAGCCAATTTGCCGACAGTTCAACGAATCCTGCGCCCAAATTAGAGAAAAAAGGCAAAAAACCTACCAAAACCTTCTTCATTTTGCACCTCCAATATAAATCATCTTCACTATAAAAGTATAGCAAAGAAAGGGTGATTTGTCAAGGGATTTAATCATAATTAAGTTATTGAAGTTTAAGGATTTAATACGCTAATTATTGGGGTTTAACTTCATACTTTCTTAAATCTTTTAGGTTCTGGCGAAGGAGGGGCGATTAATCTCCAAATCCAGACCTAACCCTTCATATCTTTCGCTCACTTCTTTTAAGGCTTCTAATTGCTTCTTCTCTTCTGTTTGCAGTGCCTTCCCTTCCAATTCTGAGAAGAACCGGCTGTAAGGGATACCGAGTGTGTGCAGGTAAGAAAGGATAAGTGAGATAGGCGGGTCTTTTAACCTCCCGCTTTCCAATTGCGAGATTGTTCCTTTTGTCTTTCCACAGGCTTTCGCTATCTTCTTTTGCGTCAAGCCGACTTTTTCTCGGTGCTCTTTCAGCAATTTGCCAATTGATTTGCCAATCATAACTTAATATAATATATTATTTCTTTTTCGTCAATTTTAATTCAAATGAGTAAAGTTTAGTAATACTAAACTTTTTTATCGCCTGATTTTGCCTCTAACCCTATGATTTTACAGGACTTATCGGATTTTTCCTTTCTTTTAGGGTATCGTTCCCTCTATGCCTTACCCTATCCCTTACTTATTGCCTTACTTGGTCTCTTACTTTACCCCTTACTCTTTTCTTTCCCTAACCCATTTCCTTACCTCCTTCTCTTGCTCTTTCTCTTACCCATTCTTAATCCCTTGGTCTATCTTCTTCTGATGGTCTCCCTATTAGACTCTCTAATCCCCTCCCTTTGCCTTCTTCTCTCTCGCTCTCTGGGGCTCTTTCGGAATTAGGTTCTCAAGAACATTATATCTCTATAATAGTTGACTTTTGGGAAAAATTCCGTAAACTATAAGGATGAAGTTATATGAATTTCAGGCGAAGGAAATCTTTCGGCGATACAATATCCCTTGTCCGAAAGAGAGATTGATTACCTCAATTGACGAAGGTCTTAGGGTAATTTCCGAGATTGGATTCCCTTGTGTCCTGAAGGCTCAGGTTTTGGTTGGCGGCAGAGGGAAGGCCGGAGGGGTGAAACTGGTAGAGAGAGAAGAGGACTTGCCAAAGAATTTAGAGGAAGTCTTTTCTCTAAGAATTAAGGGCGAGCTAGTGGAGAAGGTTCTAATCTCGGAAAAGGTGGAGTATGAGCGGGAATTATATTTGAGTGTCGTTTTAGATAGGAGTATTGCCAAGCCAATAATCCTTGCCTCACTGGCTGGTGGTATGGATATTGAAGAGATTGCCCAAAAAAAACCGAAGAGTATAATCAAAGAAGAGATTGACCCTTTCTTAGGGCTTTTGCCTTATAAGGCTCGGGGTATTATCTTTCGCCTCTTTTCCGAAGAAGTGGTTCCGGGGGATAAGGGAGATGCCTATTCGGAACAGTTCTTGTCTATCCTTTCTGCCTTAGTTAAGGTCTTTTTTGATTATGAGGCTAATTTGGTAGAGATTAATCCCTTAGTATTGACTAAGGGATTTGGGAATTTTATTGCCTTAGATGCCAAAATCCTCCTGGATGATAATGCCCGATTTCGGCATAAGGATTGGATGGAATACGAGATACAGCAAGACCCGACCGAGTTGGAGGCAAAAAGGGAAGGGCTCTCTTATGTCAAATTAGAGGGTGAGATTGGTTCAATCGTCAACGGCGCCGGATTGGCAATGGCCACCTTGGATTTGATAAATAAATATGGGGCAAGGGCGGCCAATTTCTTAGATATCGGTGGCTCTTCCTCACCGCAAAAGACAAAAAAGGCCTTAGAGATAATTAGCCGAGATGATAAGATAAAGGTAATCCTAATTAATATCTTTGGCGGGATTACCCGTTGTGATGATGTGGCGCAGGGGATATTAGATTTCTTAGCGGAGAAAAGAAGTATACCGCCGATTGTCTGCCGTCTCGTCGGCACCAATCAGGATAAGGCAAGGGCAATGCTTGAAGGTAAACCGGTCTTATTTCTTGACACGATGAAAGAGGCGGTAAAAAGGGCAAGCGAATTGACTCACCAGTAATATGGGTATTCTTAATTCATAAATGAAACCACCCAAAAGAACGATGTCAACGATAGAAGGGCGGTGGCGATGACAGCGATGATAAGGTATCGCCAACATCGGTTGTTTTTTAATCGTTGTAATCATCTTTTTTATTATCGCCGTAATCATTTTTTCATATGGGAATTTTAATCAATAAAGAATCAAGGGTTTTAGTTCAAGGGATAACTGGTCGGGATGGCAGTTTTCATACCCAAGAGATGATAAGGTATGGGACAAATATTTGCGCCGGTGTCAGCCCAAAAAAGGGTGGCAGTAATCTTTTTGGTATCCCGGTATTTAACACGGTCTTTGAGGCAAAGAAAAAGGAAGATGTTGACACCTCAATAATTTTTGTCCCGGCGCCTTTCGCCGCGGATGCCATCTATGAGGCGGCCGATGCCGGGATTTCCCTGATTGTTGTGATTACCGAAGGTATCCCAGTGCATGAGATGATGAAGATAAAGGCCTATTTAGGCACAAGGCGAACCCGTCTTTTAGGACCAAACTCCCCGGGGGTGATAAATCCGGGTGAGGCAAAGGTTGGGATTATGCCGGCCCAGTTTTTCAAAAAGGGGGGTTGTGGTATCGTCTCGCGTTCTGGGACATTGACCTACGAAATCGCCTATCATATCTCGGAAAGTGGAATAGGATGTTCATCAGTCGTTGGGATTGGTGGCGACCCAATTAAGGGGATGGATTTTATTGACTGTCTGAAACTCTTTGCCCAGGATGAGGAGACGAAGGCGATTGTTCTGGTCGGTGAGATTGGGGGCGATGATGAAGAGAGGGCGGCGCGCTATGTGGCCAAATATATTAAAAAGCCGGTCTTCGGTTTTATTGCCGGTCGGACCGCCCCACCCGAAAAGCGGATGGGACACGCCGGGGCAATAATTATGCAGGGGAGAGGAACCGCAGAGGAAAAGATTCAGGCATTTCAACTCGCCGGCATTGAGGTCTTCTTTGAACCGTCAGAAGTGGTGAGGCTCCTCCAAGAAAGACAGCCGTGAAAAAGGTCTACCCAAAAGAAAAGACTACGCTAACCAAAAAGGGGCATAAGATATTTATTGTGAAGGAATTTTGTAAGAGTTGCGGGATATGTATCAATTTCTGTCCGACCCAAACCTTAGGATTGGGTGAAGATTTAAAGGTTGAGGTTCTCCGACCTGATAATTGTATCGGTTGTCTTGTCTGCGAACTTCTCTGCCCGGACTTCGCCATCTCAGTAGAAAAGGGGAAGAAAAAAGAAGAGGTAGAAGAGAAGAAATAATGGGGGAGAGGCGACTACTTTCCGGAAACGAAGCCGTAGCCTTAGCCGCGATAAAGGCCGGGGTGAGGTTTTTTGCCGGCTATCCGATAACCCCTTCGACAGAGATTGCCGAGTTTATGGCCCGAGAACTACCTAAGCACGGCGGTCTTTTTCTCCAGATGGAGGATGAGATTGCCTCGGTCAATGCGGTGATTGGGGCACGGGCCGCCGGAACAAAGGCGATGACCGCTACCTCAGGACCGGGTTTTTCATTAATGCAGGAAGGGATTGGCTATGCCTGTATGGCGGAGATTCCTTGTCTTGTGGTCAATGTCCAGCGCGGTGGACCGGCCACCGGACTACCAACCAAACCCGCCCAAGGTGATGTGATGCAGGCAAGATGGGGGACCCACGGTGACCACCCAGCGGTCGTTTTATATCCGGAGGGTGTTGAGGAGTCTTTCTACTTCACGGTGAAAGCGATTAATCTCTCAGAGTACCTTCGGATGCCGGTGATTTTACTGACCGATGAGATTGTCGGGCATATGCGGGAGGTGATTGATGTTCCGGAAGAGGTAGAGGTTTATTCCCCGAAGCGAAGAAAGAAATCAAAAGAGGAATATCTCCATTACGGCGATGAGACCAATTACGGTGCCGAGTTTGCCGCTTTTGGTGAAGGCTATCGGATTCACATCTCCGGTCTTACTCATCGCCCGGATGGTTTCCCCACCAATGACCCAGAGGTTATCGCCTGGAAGATGGAGCGACTGCGGCGCAAGGTTTATGATAATTTGGCGATGTTTGTCGGCTGGGATTGGGAATTTTCTGATATCGGCTCTGAGGTCTGCCTTATTTCTTATGGCAGTGTGGCACGGGCGGCAAAGGAGGCCAAGGTTATTTACGAAAAGGAAAAGAATAAACCGCTTGGTCTTCTCCGATTTCGGGTCATCTGGCCCTTTCCCGAGCGAAGGCTTAAGGAATTGCTGCGCAGTGCTCTAAAAGTTGTCGTCTGTGAAATGAATCAAGGGCAGTTGCAGGGTGAGATTGAACGGGCAATCAGTCCGGATATTCAAGTTATCCCGGTGAATCGGGTGGACGGCGAGATGATAACACCCGAGGATATTCTCTCGGTCTTATGAAGGCAGAGGTTCTTAACTATCTAAGGATGGATGGCCGGTTTCCTCATATCCTCTGTCCGGGTTGTGGCATCGGGACGATAATGAAACAGCTAGTCTTTGCCTTTTCCGATTTGAAACTACGAAACGAAGATATCTGCGTTGTCTCAGGGATTGGCTGTTCTTCAAGGATTCCAGGCTATTTAGACTGTGATACATTTCATACCTTACACGGTCGGGCGCTTCCGGCCGCGACCGGCGTCAAGTTAGCGAGACCGGATATGGAGGTTATCGTGATTGGTGGCGATGGCGACATTCTGGCGATTGGTCTCTCCCATTTTATCCACGCCGCAAGGCGCAACATTGATTTGACCTGTATCATTGTCAATAACTTCAATTACGGAATGACCGGTGGCCAGGTATCACCAACTACCCCCCAAGGGAGATTAAGCCTGACCACACCTTATAAGAATCCGGAGAGGGAGTTTAATATCTTTGAATTGAGTAAAGCGGCCGGTGCGGTCTTCTTTGCCCGGACAACGACCTATCATACGATGCATCTACGGAGTATGATAAAAAAGGCAATTACCAAAAAGGGCTTTTCCATTGTTGAGGTTATAACCCAGTGCCCAACCTTCTTCGGTCGGGTCAACCGCATCGGGGATGGGGTCGCGATGTTAGAATATTTTAAGAAAAAGGCGGTTGAGATAAAGACCTTAAAAGAAGGGAAGACCCCAGAAGATAAGATGGTGATTGGTGTTTTGTATGAGACCGAGGCCAATGACTTCTTAAAGAGTTACAAAGAGCAAACCGGCATTCATCTTAATGGGAGCGGTCGGCGATGCGAATTGAGGTGAGGTTAGCGGGCGCGGGTGGTCAAGGTTTAATCCTGGCCGGGATAATCTTAGCGGAGACCTGTGGTGTCTATGAAGGGAAATATGTTGTCCAGACCCAGAACTATGGACCGGAGGCCAGGGGTGGTTCTTCTCGTTCGGATGTTATCATTAGTAGTTTGCCGATTCTATTCCCCAAGGCAAGAGATATTGACCTATTGGCTTGTCTCTCCCAGGAGGCCTATGATGATTATCACAAAGAGGTGAGCGAAGATGGGTTAATTCTTCTGGACAGTTTCTATGTGAGGCGATTTGAAATGAATAAGAGAGTGAAGGGTCTTCCCTTTTCCCAAACCGCCCGAGAGCGATTCGGTCAAGAACTCTTCGCCAATGTCATCCTCTTGGGGGCTCTTTCTAAGATTTTCTCTTCCGAATACCACATCGCCCAAATAGATTTTTTAAAGATGGCGGTCGGCAAGAGGGTTCCGCCTCATCACCTAAAAACGAATTTAACCGCCTTAGAAATTGGTTATGAGATGGTAACTTAGAGGATTGATTGCGGTGGGGATTGCTGTTGACTTTTCTTAAATTTTTGTTATAATAGATTTTAATAAAATAAGACCGGGAAGGACCGAAGAGATGAATAATAAATTACGGAGATTATTTTGCCAAGAAAGAGATGTTAGGACTTTTGTCCCACTTTGGGTTAGGAGGTGGCAATGCGAGAAGTAGTCCTCTATCCCGGTGAAGACGGTTATTGGGTAGCTGAGTGCCCAAGTTTGCCGGGATGCATCAGTCAAGGCAAGACTAAAATGGAGGCGATTGCTAATATCCAAGAGGCAATCCGAGGATATATTACGGCTCTAAAAGAAGATGGACTGCCGATTCCCGAAGAGCGATTTGAAACCTTTGTGATAGTTGTATGAACAAACTCCCGGTTATCTCGGGACAGGAGTGCATCAAGGCCTTAAAAAAAGTGGGCTTCTATCTTAAACGACAGGAAGGGAGCCATATTATCTTACGACGCGATGAGCCTTTTACTCAATTAGTGGTCCCTGACCATAAAGAATTAGACCGTGGCACATTACGGGCAATTATAAGGCAAGCCGGGCTGAAAGTTGATGAATTTATCAATCTTTTGAACCAATAAGGCGATGCCCGTATCACTCGTGAAACTGCGTGTGGAAAAAACTTAGTTGACTTTTTTAAATCTTTTGCTAAAATAGAGTTTAAGCATAAGACCGGGAAGGACCGAAGAGATGAATAATAAAATACGGAAATGAGAAATTTGGGATAAAACTAAAAAAGCACTTGACTTTTTTTTATTTTATGGTATAATAAGCCAGACTGAGATTTTTCTGAGTAGGAGAGAAAATGGTTGACGGCAGGAAAATAGACCGGATAAAAGCCTTAAACTCCAATCCCCTTGACTTTTTATTTGGTTTTTGTATAATAAGGGTTAAAACAAAACTGGGAAAAGAGGGATAATGAATTTAAGAAAAAGAACCGGTAAGAAGAGAGGTGAGGATTTCTTTATAACCTTCGGGCAGAAAATTCCGGATGCCCGGTTCACTTTTCTCTTACCAGCGATTGCCTGTCTTGGGGTGGCAGGCATTCGGAGATTAATTTCTACCCTAGGCTCTCTTTCAGTGGTGGAGGGAGAGAGTTTTATTTTCCAATTCCACCAAAATAGGAGGAAAAGATGCTTAAAAGAAGCGCAATAATTATAATCCTTTGTGGTCTATTTGGCATCCTCAGCGCTCAAATCCTCAGCGGTCTATACGAAGAGTTCATGAGTGCTCCCTTTCCACCGGTTGATTGGGATACGATGCAATTTGGGACTAATACCACAGAGAGGTGGACCACATCTACAACTAACCACTCACCACCAGTCTCGGCTTCCTGTCCGGGGACAACGGCTAATACGGACAATGACTGGTTGATTACTCCAAGGATTGATACGATTCGGGAGGGAGATTCACTCATCTTCTGGACCCGCGGCTACTCTAGTTCCTATTATGAATCCCTTGATGTAATGGTCTCAACCAGTTCCGACCGAAAGGATACCTTACCCTATGTGCAAGTTGCCCAGTTCGTGTTCGTTGGTGGAAGTTGGGCAAGAAGGGCGGTAGACCTCTCTCCTTATAAAGACAGTGGGAAAATCTATATTGCCTTCCGCTACCGGGGTGGAACTTACTCAGCGTGTTATGTCCTCCTTGATGATATCTGGCTGAAAAGGAATTCTCCGGATATTGGGGTCTGGAAACTTGCACCAACCGGTATAATAATTGATTCCAGCACAGCGATAGTCCCGAGATGCACGGTCTTTAATTATGGAAACACAACGGTGACCGCCTGTTCGGTCTGGATGAATATTGGGGACCCTGCCTCCCCATTCTACACCAATCCTCAGTATATCACTACTATTGCCCCCGGTGCAAAACTTGGTATTAACTTCACTAGTTGGACCGCAAACCAGTGCGGAATCTGGCTGGTCAGTTGCTCCACCAAATATGACGATGCACTTCCAGGTAATGATAAGTTAACCAATACGGTTACGGTCGCGCGTCGTGATGTTGGCGTCATCAAGATTCTTAACCCAATTGGCGCATATGATTCAGGCACCATCTTAACCCCGGCCTGCACTGTCCGGAACTTCAATCTCACTGCTAAGTCCTGTTCGGTTCGGATGAAGGTTGGCACATTCTATAACAAGGCGGTCTGGGGAACCTTTTCTGCCTTATCAAACACCTATCTTACCTTCCCATCCTGCAACCTGCAAGAGAGAGGACTTCACCCGGTCACCTGTTCAACCGAACTGGCAATGGATTCTGCCCCGGAGAATGATAAATACATAGATTCGGTTAAGGTCTTTGCTCGGGAGGTCGGTGTTCTGAAGATTCTTCCACCTCTATCCTGGCCCGACTCGGTTGACTCCGGAAAGGTGGTAGTCCCGAGATGCTCGGTCGCCAATTTTCGGGATACAGTTTGGGGCAGTTATTATGTCGTGTTTAAGACCGGAACTACGGTTGCCGGTCTTACGGCTCGCTGCTCCACCTTGGTAACCAATCATCCGGCTGGAGAGACAATTCTGGTCACCCTGCCATCAGTCCCGGCTAACTGGGCAAAAGGTAAGAATATAACTTCCTGCTCTACGAAATATAGCGACCTGAATAATGCCAATAACCGAAAGGTCGACTCAACCTTTGTTAGTCTACGGGATGTTGGCGTCCGGAAGATTGTGCAAGCCGGTGGCACAGCATTCCCCACCTCAATTGATTCCACTCAATCCGTAACCCCGGCCTGCACCGTCGTCAATTACGGGAATACCATAGAAGCCTATTGGGTCCGACTGAGATATCAAACTTACAATGACAGCGTCTATGTCGGTTTTCATGGCCCTGGAGATACAATGTATGTTGAATTCAACCCTAACTCTAACTGGCCAAGAGGTAGTGCTGTCGCTCTGAGATGCTCTACGGAACTTAACACCGATTGCAAGACAACAAACGATAAGGCAACCACTACCCTTACCGTCAACGTGAGAAATATCGGGGTCATTAAGACTGTTTTCCCTCTTGCTATTGATTCCGCAAATACCATTACCCCGGCCTGCACGGTCCAGAACTTTGGCACCGTTGCGATTTCCTGTTCGGTTCGGATGAAGATTGGCTCTCCACCATTTTATAGCAGAGCAAGCTATGGAACCTTTTCTGCTGGAGCCAAGGTTTATATCACCTTCCCAGCAGTCAAGGCCACCTGGCCCAGGGGAAGTCATCCGGTTACCTGCTCTACGGAATGGGCCGCGGATATGGTCAATGCCGATGATAAGTTGACCAGTAGTTGTTCGGTCAGGGTTAAGGATGTGAGTGTTGCCAAGATATTACAATTAGTTCCGGCAAAAGGTGATACCGTAGATTCTGGCTTCGGACTGATAACCCCGAAATGCTCAGTCTACAACTACGGAAGTGTTGATAGTGTCTATATCGCCACAATGCGCATCAAATTGGGAGCCACATCCTATTATACCAAACCCTGCACTAGTTTCACCCATCCACCGGGAACCTGGAAAGAACTCGTGTTCAAGGATACCTTTGCCAACTTTCCCAAAGGTTGGCTTGGGATGACCTGCTCTACGGCATTTATCGGTGATTCCTTCCGGCTGAATGACAAGTGCACCTCCCAGGTATTCGTAGCGATGCGGGATATGTCCTGCTCAACCCTTGCCTTCCCTAAGGGTCAGATTGATTCCCTTATCCCCATAATCCCGAGGTGCACGGTCTATAATCGAGGCAATACCTATGAGAGTTGTCAGGTTCGGCTGAAGGTTGCGAACTATGATAATGTCGCCTGGACACCGGTGAGGGTTGCTCCGGCAACAAGGGTGGAGGTTGTATTCCCGGCTGGTCAGATTGATGCACCGAGAGGACCTTATACCGTTACCTGTTCCACAGAACTTACCACGGATAACCCGGCAAAGTGGGGAAATGACAAGAAGACCTTTGCCAATGTCTGCACAGTTATGACCTGGTATCCGGTCAAGAGTATCTATGAGCAGTTCAGCGCTACTACCTTCCCACCACCTGGTTGGACGACTTTTCAATATGGGACTAATACAACTGAGTTCTGGCAGAGATACACAACTACCTATCGCTCATCACCAGCCAGTGCCTACTGTCCCGGGACCACCGGCGGTGTTGAGG
>Ga0129301_1000082_pt1 | contig 44354 bp, 41 predicted proteins | sample ConPoolayeHmetaG_FD_94489 | JGI IMG/M metagenome (GOLD analysis project Ga0129301, IMG submission 94489) | Hot spring microbial mat communities from California, USA to study Microbial Dark Matter (Phase II) - Cone Pool mat layer H metaG ...
GGTTGTCTGTTTGGCGGACAAATTTGTTGAAAAAAATCAGATAAGACCTCTTGAAGATACACTGAAAAAGTTTGATGAAATTTTGGGAAAAGGCAATGAGGCGACCAAGCGAATATTAAGAATGAAAAAGGAAATTGAATACTTGATTAGGAACAAACTTGAACTTGTAATTGAAAAGGATTGAGAAGTAGAGGAACCAAGGAACCAAGTTTTAATCAAAGAGTCAACATTGTTCTTGCCAGATTAGCGAGGAGAGGAGTTGAACCTCTGATCTGCGGGTTATGAGCCCGCCGGGATAACCTAGCTTCCCCACCTCGCTATCGTTTTTGGGTCTTGACCTTGTTTTTAAATGTTTTGTATTTGTCTCAAAAGATCTTGAAGAAGATTTCTTCTTCAAAGGGTTGATCTACCGTTAAATCTGTTGAATAATACTGAATCGGTCTAGTCAGGTGGCGATGCGCCGACGGAGGTGGAATATATAGACCTGGTTTGATACTTCGACGAATCAATCTTGGTATCTTAAAGGGTTTTGTCTCTCTTATTCTGCATTTATCGCATCTAAAGCCTTTATTTTTCCCTAGCGATTTCATCCGTCTAAGACATTTAGGGCATTGCGGGTTTTCGTGAACGTATTCTTTCGCTAATGTAAGTATTTTCAAGTATTCTAGATTTAAAGCCATCTTGTTTTTTGACGTTGGGGGGCGAGCAGCACCCCCAACTTCCAATCTATCTCCTGGTCTCAGCTCTGACACAGGAATTCTGAAAGTCTTTGTTGGCTCATATGCAGCACATATTATCTGGGAACCGTTATCCTCGAGGATAAAAAAGACGTGACCACCTTCGCGTGTTTCTGGCACTGTCGTCACGACGCCTCTCGTCTTGACCGAATAGTATGGTCTAATGTCTGCAATCTTAATCAACTTTCTGAAATGTGAATTTGTCCCTTGATTAGTTTTGAATATCACATAATGCGATACCTTCTCTCCAATCTTTATCATATTGAACGCTTCAATGAGTTTCTTTGGGATTATCCCTCTAATTCCGAAGAGTATGGGATCTGGACCGTGAGGTGTTATTATAACCCTGTCCGTCAATGGGTCGTAATTATTATAGGTGAAAGGATAGGTTTTGTCTGACATTTCGATAACTGACCTCTTGTCTACCTTTCTTGGTTTAGCGAAATTTTCCTCCTGCCTGTAACATATAAGTTCGTATGTATGTTCAACCAAAGGAGAGGCGAGACCGGCCAATGCCCCAATAAGCCCAATTTCACCGCCATACGTCTGATAGACTAGACCATATTTTTCAAGCAGTGACTTGGCTCTTTTGACGCTCAAGACTTTATACAATGCTTGCTCAGAGAACTCTATTAACTCTTTGTCGATCGATCCATTGCAGCTTAAGACTATAGCCGGAGTAGAATCCCCCCCCGCTTTCAAATAGTTTTCATACACTACTTCCTTTGCTACATCAAGAACATATTCTGGATCATCACATTCTAAGATCAGTGCAACAGAACCATTTCCTCGAGTCTTCCATGGAATATTTGGGTTAAGGCGAACAAGATGAGGGTAGTCGAGGAACCTTACTCGCTCTTGTATCAACTTCTTTATAATCAACGATAAAGCATATGTTGTACAACCATAGTTTGGAGAATCCACATCATCTAAGGCAAGGCGTATGATCTTACTCTTCGACAACAATCATCGTAAGTGTGGATCGCACTTTATCAAGACGTCTAATCTTCCATGTAATTGTATCTTTCACTTTATCCATTGTGTCTGCCTGAATTTTGGCTATAATGTCGTAAACACCATAGACAACGTAGACCTCCTTCACTTCTTCGATCTTCTTTAGTTCCTTTATGAGTTCCTCTTCTGTACCTAGGTCTGCATTTATCAATACAAATGCCAGTGGCATTTTGCCCGTGTATTATAAAAACAAAAGAATATTAAACTTTTCTTTTGTTCAGAGAGAATAGATAATGAGCCTAAGTAGAATCTACATAATCCATTTAGGTGAATGTGACGTCAGAAGATGTACGGCGATCAAATTGAGGAAGTTCAATCTTGCAGAATTCACAAACATGCGAGAGTCGAAATCCAAGGGTTCTGTTCTGTTGGATCCTTTCGCCGAAAAAGCATTGTCCAAGGAGGATAAGAAAATAATAGAATGGAGAGGACTTACGGCTCTAGATGCAAGCTGGAAGAAGATAGATGCCGGGAAATTTAAATTACTAAATAGACATTACGTTCCCCGCGCACTGCCATATTTAGTAGCTGGAAACCCAACACATTATGGTGCACCAACCAAATTGAGTACTGTTGAAGCACTCGCATTCGCATTATATATTGTAGGATTTGAAGAACAAGCCTTAAGACTATTAAGAATTTTCTCTTGGGGAATCAATTCTTTTAAACTGAATCAGTATCTGCTCGACATGTATTCCAAAGCAGACACAGCTGAACAAGTTGTAAAATTGCAAAATGAGGTCCTCCGAGAATATATGCGAAAAAGTTAATAGGAACAAATCTATATTATACGTGAACATACGCCGGTGGACGGTTTGCGGGAGAAATCCTGTGGAAACTCCTTCCTCTACGTAAAGCGCGGCGCTGAGAAGCGCAATGGGAGACCATTGGCTACGGAACAGAAACGACACCAAGCTAGACGTATGTCGATGATCTATAATGAGTATGTCTAGTGATTGGTTGAAACGACCGACCCGCGCGGAGCAAGGCCAAACAGGGTGATGTGAATTTACTCGAAGCCCAGGTAGGCCGCATAGTCAAATACCGTCGAAACAGAAGAAGGGTTACACCCGGCCTATGTTCACCTTTTGAAGATTATGGAGCCTCCAACGATTTAAGATAAATTGTGTATTGCTCATTATCCATTAACTTTTCCATTTCAGCTTCAAGGTTTGTCGGCTTAAGCTTGAAAATCCAGCCCTCCTTATAAGGAGAATGGTTGATCTTTTCGGGATTTGTATCAAGGGTCTTGTTTACTTCGATTATTGTTCCACTGAGTGGACTATATACTTCAGATACCGCTTTAATCGATTCAACTGTCGTCACGACTTGACCTTGTTTCACCTCTAATCCCACCTCTGGCAGCGAGATATAAACCACTTCATGAAGCGATTTGACAGCATGTTCTGTTATCCCGATTACCGCGACTTCTCCCTCGATGTTAACCCACTCATGATCCTTACTATACTTTAGATTCTCTGGTATAGAATAGCTCGACATAGCCATCGAGCAAAGATCGATTGAACGGGGAAATAAGTGTTTAAGGCAGCTTTATACTAAATAGGATATCATGATTCTTTGCCTTTAGAAATTGTGACTTGATAATCTTTGGACAGCTTCGAACCACAAGAGGGGCACTGAAAGTTATAGAGTCTAAGTATAGAATATATGGACTTCAAGTTTTCATCAGAATAAATCTTGTACCTACAAATCTGGCAAACTATTTCTATCAAGCTGGGAGGCATAGTAGTAGCCGAGATAAAAACTCTTCGTGACGTTCTTAATGTAATCAGGAGCTATTTCTGTCAGAGCCTATCGGATAGAACGATTCGAATCCCAAACGGTCATTTTTCACCTTGGAGGCCATTCTTATTGGTGAGGTAGCAACATATTTTCTGTAAAGATGTCACTTACATGGTTAGTAAATCCAAAAGCACTTAAATCTCTATTGCCCCCTCAACTTAAGAGCACGATACTCTGATATACCTTCAAACGAGCTACCTTGATGGAGGCTGGAAACTTGAATAAAACAAGGGATATACCTGATTATACATTAGTGGTTTGTGAAAAAGCGGATGCTGCCAAGAGAATAGCGTACGCTTTAAGCGATAGAGTTGAAACATTCAATGTCGCTGGAACACGAGTATACCATGCACAGAATTCCGAGAAGAACTATGTTATCTGTTCAGCATTAGGACATCTTTACACTTTGGGAACTCCAAGAGAGAAAAGAGATTTATTTCCAGTCTTTGATCTAATGTGGTTCCCTCTAAATGAAGTCGATAAAGAAAAAAAAGGTGTAAAAGAGAAGATACAGGCAATGTCTTCTCTTTCAGAAAAGGCGAAAGAGTTCGTTAACGCTTGCGACTATGATGTAGAAGGAAGTATAATAGGGCATAATATCTTAAAGTATTCATGCCATGCAGATCCCTCAAAAGTTTTCCGCGCAAAGTTCTCTACTCTGACAAGAGATGAACTTACAGAAGCATTCAGGAACCTCAGATATGGAATAGACAGTGGACTCGTCAAAGCGGGGATAACTAGACACATCATAGACTACACATGGGGAATAAATCTCTCAAGAGTGCTTATGTCTGCACTGCAACGTACAGCAGGTACTGGTGGAGCTATAAGTACGGGAAGAGTCCAAGGTCCAACGTTAAAGTTCATTGTCGATCGTGAGAAGGAGATAAGATCATTTGTTACCAAGCCTTACTGGATAGTTAGAGCTCTCGTAAACTCAGACAAAGGAACATTTTACGCAGAATATTATGTCAATAGAATAACCAGACAGAAGGAAGCCCTTTCGATAAAGGAAGAGAACGAAGGACGCACTGGAACAGTTAACCAATTAAGAAAGATGAAAATAGCGTTAAGCCCGCCCACACCATTTAACACTGGAGACCTACAAAAAGAGGCTTTTAGATTGTTTGGTTTTTCACCTAGTCAAACTCTAAACATTTCAGAACGGCTCTACTTACACGCCTTAATATCTTATCCTAGAACAAATAGCCAAAAATTGCCCAAGTCAATAAACTATTTTAAGATACTCAAAGGACTTGAAAGGCTTCCAGAGTACAAGAGAGAGGCAACTCTATTGCTAGAAGGACAACTAACTCCAAAAGAGGGAGAAAAAGACGATCCTGCACATCCTAGCATATATCCGACAGGGGAGGTTCCTTCGGGGAAACTTGACGATCGCCAAGAAAAGATCTACGACCTCATCGTTAGAAGGTTCTTTTCAGTGTTCGGAGAAAACGCTATTAAAGAAAGAAGTCAACTTTCCATTCGCGTCGGAGACCAACATTATTGGAAGGCCAATGGCAGGAGAATCATATATCCAGGCTGGATAGTCTTTTATCAAAAATATTTAGAATTTGAAGAACAAAATTTACCATCCATTCAAGAAGAGGAATCGGTCTTGATAAAGTCGGTTGAGATTAATCAAAGATATGACAAACGGCCTCCAAGATACAATCGTGGAAGTTTGCTCGAGAAAATGGAAGAAGAAAACTTAGGCACTAAGGCTACACGTGCAGAAATAATCGAGACCTTGTACAAAAGGGGCTACATAACAGGAGATAGTATTGCCCCAACAGACCTCGGCTTCCAGATCACTTTAACATTATCTAAACATTCCCAACGGATTGTTTCGGTTGGCCTAACTAGGGATATGGAGAAAAGATTAGAGATGATTGAGCTGGGGCGTGAGACATCAGAAAATGTGTTAGAAGACACCTTTTATTTCACTCTAAAGTCCATCGAAGAGCTTTCAGATAATCTTGAGAGGGTTGGCATGGAATTGAAAAATGCGCTTAGACAAACCTTCTATGAGAAAAATGTCTTAGGCAAATGTCCTTTGTGCAAAGAAGGGGACTTAATAATAATAAGAAATAGACAGACAGGAAAACGCTTTGTTGGTTGCACTAATTATAGAAAAGGATGCAGAGCGTCTTCGCCATTACCTCAGCGTGGAACGATTCAGAACATTGGAAGAACCTGTAAGGTCTGCGGGTGGCCAGTAATACTTGTTCGCGGAGGAAGAATTCCATGGAGACTTTGCATAAACGTGAACTGCCCCTCGAAAAAGTGAGTGAAAATGTCCAACGATAATTCTTTATGTGAAATATGTGGCAAGAAAAAAGACGGCAACGATATTTTTTGTGAATATCACAGAATTGCGAGTCAAAAAATCGAGGAAAATTTCAAATATTGGAAAGAGGCTTTCGAAGGACTTGATTGGGAAAATTACTTAAAGATGCTCATAGATAATCCTGAAAATGGGATTTGGGTAAAGGAAGTAGCCCACTACTTGATAGCCCATTCTAAACCTGAGCCAAGAATTAAGGATCTATTTGAATAGTTCCTCTTCTTTATTTTGCTGATTTTATCCCACAAATGCTTAATAACCGAAGGTAGAAAGGGTAAACAACATGAATCTTAAGAAAAAAGCAGACGTCTTACTTTCGAAAACGTTGAGATTAGGATCAAAGGTTGAGAAGATGTTTAGGTTAAAGATGATTAAACAAAACCTACTATTTATAATCGTGTTTTCTTACTTTGCTATTTATCTGGGAGGAATAGTTAATACGATTCTAGAGGCAAATAAATTACCTCCTTCAGCAATCTTCTCACCATACAAAGACTATCAGACAGGGACAGAATTTATTATCGCGGTTTTCAATTTTATAGGTGGAAGTTTGGGAGCTTACTTAATTTATAGGGGAGCGAACAGCATTAATAAAAGGGAGGCACGGTTACATTTCGTGCTGGGAATGCTCGTTCTTGTAATTGCTTCGATCGTTGGTGTCATGTTTCTGTATTCAAAGTACATGATTTAAATCCTTATGATACAAGAATTTATCGTAGAATCTTTTGTTAAAGATTGGAAAAGTTGGAGGACCTTTATTAGGGGCCATACGTACGAAAATTATTAGATGCGATAAATGTTTAATTCTAGAAAGAAAATAAAGGAAAAGGCGATCCGCCCTTTCTTCGTCACCAAAGAAGACATTAACAATTGAAGGATAGGAATCTACAATAATTATAGCTTCCTTTGGAGAACAAATTATTCTCGAGAAGAATTGATCTAATGTCATTTCAAAGGGAGAGACCACAACCAAATTCAAAGGCTTGTCTTTTAACTGGAGAAAATTCGAAAATGTATCAATATATACAAGTTGCCTATCTAATGTGACCGAAAGATCGATTATGTTCTTTATTAGGGATTTTTTCCTTGTATCATCTTGATATCCTATGAGAACATTTATTGGAGGCCCATTTAATAAACTATTAATAGCAAGCGCATGGAAATTTCTTGTCATCTAGGACAATGAAAATTAGATGAGCAGAATAAATAAATCTTTAGCAACTAACATTAGAATATACTTTGATACCGTCGATTCTAGGGCGATTTACTATGTCGAGAACCTGCTTAAAAACAAGAAATTCCACTTTGTAGTTTTAGATAGGGAAAATCGAAAAGATGCTGATATAATCATAACCGACGGTGGGCGAGACGAGGAGAATGTTCTGCGAGTAAACGAATTAACTTATGCGCCTACATCGGATTTTGGCAAAATTACCTCAAGATTATTTAAGGCAAGAAAAGAGGAATTGTTGATAGGCGTTGATCCCGGCAAGAGGACAGGAGTAGCGGCCTATTTTGGAAACAGACTGATAGCAAATGAAGTTATTTCCCCTTGGGAGGATGCAGTTCTCTTCATTGTCGAAATCCTCAAAATGGGGTTCAACCGAAAAGTGCTCAAGATAGGGCGAGGCGATCGGGACGCAGCTGAAGAACTGAAAAGAGTCCTTCAGTCTCGATTTGGCGATTTAGAGATATATTTCATTGATGAAAGAAGAACAACAAAAACTGCCAAAAAGAAAGGAAACCAGGGAAAGGAAAAGGATAAGATTTCAGCGATTGAGATTGCTCATAAAAATGGGGAAAGAGTTGTTTAAGACCTGTATGAAGGATGATTCATCTAGGTTTCCGAAGACTAGGGTTCTCTTCATCCATATAGGCAACATTTCTATAATCAAGTTTGAACCAAAGCGTGAGTCTAACAAGAAGACAACTGAGGGGAGTGAATTTCTGGTTATTCGTCCTGCTGCTTGAACAGCCTTCTTGATCGCAGGATCTAGCATGGCTACCAAAAACGCATTTTGTGAAAATGTTCTCTTTATATAGCCCATCCTCAAGAAGAGACGTTTAGTAGGAGGGGGTAGAGCAAGACCTACGATGATCACAGCACGCATCTCACCGTCTTGATAGTCTTCTCCTTCCGAAAAACGGCCACCTTGAACACCAAAGAGAATTGCACCTGAGGACTTGTGACTTTTGTATTGTTCGCATAGTTTGTTCGCTTCGTTCAGAGTCAGGTTTGGATCTTCTTTGAATATAGGCTTATGGGTGTTGTAGGAGCAAAAGATGGGCATTGTTGAAGAAAGCATAGCATACGAAGAGAAGAATACACCTATGTTTAATGGTAGAGATTCTGATATTGTATAGATCCTTCGTGCAATTTTGTCGAACATCTGTTGGCTTCTTTGCTTATATTTGGTTGTTATTCCTTTGTCAACTACAACTAACACGTTTTGTTCTAGGTTCTGAGGTTCCACGTAGTAGAATCTGGTATTAGTTGGGTCTATTTTCAAAATTTGATGATAGATTCTAGGAGAGCCTACTGTGGCAGACATCATTATAAAAGATCTGAACTTGTTTAAGAAAGCGTGAATTTCATCAGAAGGGTCAACATTGATGAAGACGAGAGATTTTCTCCCGTGTTTGCCTTCAACAAGCATCAAAATATTTTCGCATTGAAGATATAAGAACAAGTAGTTTATGAATACATATATCTTTGCTAGATTTCCGATAACATAAGGTGTGCTCAGGAAAGATGTCCCAACCGTTGATTTTACATATTTAGCAAGGAGATTTTGTAGTAATGCTATTTCGTTTAAGGAATATTTGTTCAACTCGCTTCTTACGATGACTCGGTCGTGAGCCGAGATCTTGTCGACGAGGTAACAGATTCTGTTGTAAAGAGGCCGGAGCGATTCTATCTTTCTTGCCAAGTCGATTAACCCTAGCCGATATGCTTCTGCAATACTATCTTCTATATCCTCTTCATCTATTTCAAAGGACTGAAGTCCAGATATGATGTCGTAAAGGTTATGGGCTTCATCTAAGATCAAAATTGTCTTGGATGGATCACATATTGATGGGTCAGCTGATGAAAAGAATGGGTCTTGCAACATACCACTGTAAGTTGAGATGATCAACTTTGATGAAAACAGCGATCTCTTTGCTACTTCATATGCGCATATATGATGTGCCTTTGTCGTCAGAAGATATGATGACAAATTATCCGTCTTCGAGACGAGTGTAGAGATGATATTAGGTTCAAGAAGCTGGCAATTGTTCCAATAATTGCATAGATCATTTGATATTGAATATTTGCACAGAATACTTATGGCATGTGCGTCAAGTTTTCGGTTAGAATAGAGAAAACATAAATCAGCTTTTGAAACTAGAAACGAAAATGTAAAATATTTCTTGGCTTGTATTTTCTTGGCTTCTTCAACGACTCTATCTATTTCTCGCTTTGTTCTACACAGGTACAAGATCGACAAATTAAATTTCTCGGCCACTTCTAACGTAGCGGACAAGACGGAAACCGTTTTTCCAAATCCACTCGTAGCCTCAATGACCATGTTTTGATGGCCTGCCAAACAAGACTTTATAGATTCGATCAACTCAACTTGTCCCTTGCGGTAACTATCGTATGGAAAGTACGCCATTACCAAAATAGTTGGGATTACTATTTATCCACCAAGCTAAACTCATCAAAGGATCTAGTCTGTTTATATTTTAATATCTTTATCTTACAGCGGGAAACCTATGACAAGCACATATAGAGAATACCTCGAAGAACTCAAAAATAAACATGAACTTAAAATCGTTGAGAAAGAGGTAAGCAAAGAATTTGATATTGCAAGGATTCTTTATCATAACCAAGACACACCAATATTATTCAAGAAAATTAAGGAGTTTGAAGGAACGAGTATCATTGGTAACTTATGCCCAACCCGCCGGCATTTAAGCAACGCGCTAAAGACCCAAAAACGAGACCTAGTTGAGACCATAATAGGCGCTTTTCTGAAGCCCAAGAAACCGGTAAATGTCTTGAATACCGGACCGTGGACTGAAGAAAGGCCAGATCTGAGTAGGCTGCCTATTCCTAAATATTATGAAAAAGATGGTGGACCTTATTTAACTTCCTCAATAGTAGTTAGTAAATTTCCAAGCAGTGGAGAAGTAAATTTGTCGATACACAGGATTATGGTCTATGATAAAACAAAAGGCGTCATTCGTATTCTACCCAGACACCTAAGTAGAATATTAAATGAAGAAAGAGGGACGGCACAAATAGCTGTATTGTTAGGGGTTCATCCAGCAATATTTCTAGCTGCTGCTCTTTCACCTGATTATGGAGTTTCGGAATATCGGATAGCAAACGCACTATTAGGCGGAAAATTGGAATTAGTTAAAACGGAAAATGGACTAACAGTGCCGAAAGACTCAGAGATTGTCTTATTAGGGAAAATAGATAGTAGTAAGCGACAACATGAGGGGCCTTTCGTGGACATCACTGGAACCTATGACATTGTAAGGGAGGAGCCCGTAATATCCTTTGAGAAAATGCTCTTATCAGCCCACAACGCTACTATGCAAGCACTTTTGCCAGGTGGCAGAGAACATAAATTGTTCATGGGAATACCACAAGAAGTCAAGATCACAATAAATCTACGAAAAGCAGGGATTGATGTTCGAAAAATAAATCTAACAGAAGGCGGCTGTTCCTATTTCCATTGTGTAATAAGCATAAAGAAGAAGAACAATGATGATGGAAAGAAGGCTATAGAGGAGATATTTAAAACAGCCCATTCTATAAAGTTAGTAATAGTTGTCGATGAAGACGTTGACCCCTACGATTATGAAATCGTAGATTGGGCTGTTGCAACACGATTCCAAGCCAATCGTGGACTAATAGTTATCCATGACCAGCATGGATCGAGTTTAGATCCTTCATCATTCAAGAGGGCGATTACTTCGAAGTTGGGCATAGATGCGACTTTGCCGATAAACGTAGAAGTCGAGAATTTTAGAAAAGCAAGGATTCCGTGAGCAAACATGTCCTATGCTAGAGACGTGTCCGAAAAGATTCTCAAAGCACTTTCAAGGTACTATAATGAATCAAATCGACTGAAGATTTCTAGTGCACACCTTTCAGGAGTATCCTATGATAACATCGGTGATGAAGGACTATCCTTCCTAAGGGATATGTCAAGAGATGGAAAGTTCTCAGTCTATACTACAGTCAATCCAATGGGCGCAGACATATATGACAACCTTTTCGGCATCGACGATCAATTTATCATTAGACAAAGAGAGATCGCTGAGTCTCTTCTAAAACTAGGTGCAGTAGAATCTTTTACATGTACTCCCTTTGAATACTTCAATATTCCTCCACCAGGCTCACATGTCTCTTGGGCTGAATCATCTGCAGTTGTCTACGCCAATTCTTTCTTGGACATCTCGACAAATAAAGAAAGCTCTCTTAGTGCTTTGTCAAGTGCCATATTAGGAGAAACGATCTATTCTGGGTTACATTACGAGTACAACCGAATTCCATCAGTAAACTTCAAGATCGGAAGTTTTGCGGATGAAGTTGAGGCAGGCCTCTACGCTTATAGAATAGCTAAGCTTGTAGATGAGCCTTTCTCGATTACTACAGAAGCATACTTGACTTCTCTGATGAAAAAATCGTTCTCTGGCGCCTTGGGAGCCATTGGGAATGTGTCACTTTTTAGCATCAACAAGCCCACTCCTACTAGTTATCAGATTGGACTCGATGATGTGAGAAGTGAATTTATGGAACTTTCCACTGGAGAGTCGGGGGAAGTGATCATTTTAGGCTGCCCACATTGGAATCACAAGGAAATAGAAAGTTTTGTCTCGATGTTGGGGCAAAAGTGCTTGAAGAAAGACTGTATAATAGCTTGTTACAGAGGCGCTTATCGGAAAGTTATGGCACACTTTAGTGCCAAGATTTTAAACAAAAAGAGAATCTTTTTCTTTAAAGGAGCCTGTCCTATCTTCTCACCATTACTCAAGAAACTAGGAGTGAAGACTGTAGTAACAAACTCAGTTAAGGCTGCACATTACTATAAGTTAAGGGGAATAAGAGTAAATCTGAAAAACTTGAAAAGGATAATCGAATCCGAGGTTGAATAACTGTTGACGATGGTTTCACTGTTTGGCAGAGGTTTGGTTGAGGGTGTCGCAAAAGGCGAGATGGTCGTGTCAAGGCAGGCTTTATCGTTCTTGGGAGGTGTTAATCGATTTACCGGAAAGGTTGTTGACCCGAATAGTGACGTCTACAATAAGAGTATATCGGGAAAGATACTTTTCATTCGCTGCTCTGTAGGTAGTACCGTTGGAGCGTATGTTATTTATGCCATATGTAGAAACAATTTAGGACCAAAAGCTATTATTTGCGAAAAGGCAGATCCGATGTTGGTTACTGGATGTGCTATTGCAGGAATCCCTTTAGTCGACGGCATTCGGCTGGAAGTCCCTATCGGCACCAAGACATATGCTCTTGTAAACGGCGCAGAAGGGATGATCAAGATCTCTGACAAAGAAGAGGACGTATGCTAAACGGAGAGTTTAGATATAAAGTCTTGGCTTGACCCAAAGACGTCTTCTATCACTTTCTCTACTTGTTCTCTACTACCAAGAGTTGTATAGATCCTAAGCATATCCACATACCCTCTTATCGCGTTCAAGACCACATTTTCTTGAAATCGCATGGTCCACACATTTTTTGCCTTGGGTGTTCTTGTAAAGACACATAGTTCATTCAACGATTCACGCCTTGAAGTTACTGGAAGAGAGGGGGCAGTAGGAACATCAACATAAACGTCTTTTTCAGGCACGTGAGCTTTAGAACTTATTGTCTTAATAAGCGTCCTGCGGACATCCCTTTGGGTTAATATTTGATACACCAGAGGATCTTGTCTATGAACAACTTTTTCGTACACACATTTAATTAGCCTTCTATCCAGCAGGTTTCTAATTAGTTCTTGAGAGTCTTTGAGTTTCGGATCAGCCGAATAAAGTATCCTATACAGTAGAGATTGATCGTCCAATTCTGAAAGTGAAGACATATTTTCAAAGTTTGAAAAGTCGAGAATTTCATCTGCCAACGTGAGGGCTTGAACCAACATTATCTCGGCGGCACGAACCGTCTTATGAAAATATACAGCTTTAAACATTTCATAGCGAGAGATCATCATAGCCTCCAGAGAATAAATGGCAGAGTAGTCGAGTGCAAGATGGCCGTCTTCTTCGCATACATCAAACGAGTTAAGCAATCGGTTTACATCTAGTTTACCATATTCAACACCTGTAAAATAAGCGTCTCTTAATATGTAGTCCATGATGTCGACGCTGAGGCCACCGCCAATTATCTCATTCATGAAAATAGGATCCTTTTTTGACTGCGCTACTGCCAAGTCAGCAATATCAGTTGGACAAAATCCGTGATTTTGCAACACATCCCCTATTGTCGTCTCCTTGATCATTCTCTTTGTCAAGTCTTCATGAGTCAAATTTCTTTTCGAGAAGATAACTTCTTCGAAGAGGTGAGAGAAGGGCCCATGCCCAACGTCGTGAAGGAGGGCAGCGATTCTGAGCCGCTTTAGATCACTTGGTGAAATTATATTCTTGGTCAAAAAGACATCACCTATGTATCCTGCCAAGTACATGGTTCCAAGCGAATGGCAAAATCTTGTATGTATAGCACCTGGATAGGCGTAGTGCGCTCCCGAAAGTTGCTTTATGCGCCTTAATCTTTGAAACTCTCTTGTATCAATTATCTCATGTTCTATTTCTGTTAATTTTATGTACCCATGTACTGGGTCTTTGATTTCGAGCACATCCATTACAGAGCAGGTCGCAGCATACTATGTTTTAAGCTTTCGGAAACGACCTTCCATATAGAGTTGTGAACCTCTTCTATGGAGCGATCTCCATCTATTATCATCCACCCGTTCTCGTTCGCCAACTCTATGAAGCATTTTCTAACTCTCGACAGGTAGCTTAAATCTTGCTCGTGCACATCACGACCTTGTTCTTTCCGCTTGAAGGAGACAGATGGCGAAATATCTATGACTATTGTCAAGTTTGGAGGGGGAAGCCCATTGTCCAAGTTCCTCAACCAGCCTAGAGGAAGGTTGTTCGCCAGACCATACGCCCAATTTGATTGATAATATCTATCAAAGATAATCACCCAATTTTGTCGAATCAACTCCTCGATTTTTGACTTTAGTTCCCATCGATTGGCAGATAGCAAAATGTGTTTAACCTCCAACGGTACATGTACTTCATTTGTAAGTATCTTCCTTACAAGTTGTCCCACAGGTGTTTGATAGTCTGGAAAAGAGAGTCTTACTGAATTGTAACCTAGAGCTCTCAGTTTCTGAGCCAGCAACTCTGATTGGGTCTTTTTTCCTGACTGATCGATACCTTCTATTGTTATTAGCAAAGGTGCCACACATCAACACATCAAAGATAGACTTAAAAAATGTGCGTTATGAATAGAAACATATGAGGAAGATAGGCTTTGTTGTAAATCCCATCGCCGGGCTAGACCAATAGGGGCCATGCGGTGTTCTGGGATTTAAGGGAACAGATGATAAGAGAATAGTTGAGTTAGCGTTTGCTAAAAAGGTTCCTCCCAGAGCTCAAATCAGAGCCCATGAGTTCATAGAAGGTGTCAAACGTCTAGGGAGAAGTGACGTTTGTTTTTATACTTGTAGTGCTAAAATGGGCGAAGAATATTTACTAGATAAGGGAATCAGATTTAAAATAGTCTATCAATACTCAGATGAACTCTGCAGTAGTGAAGACACAAAGGCGTGCTGCAGAAGGTTGCTAGAGAACGGGGTTGAAGCCATATTTTTTGTGGGCGGAGATGGCACAGCACGAGATATCTTTTATGTGATTCAAAATACCCTTCCTCTAATTGGGATACCTGCAGGAGTGAAGATGTACAGTGGAATATTCTGCACCACAGTCGGTGCGTCTGTCAGAGTATTATCAGACTTCTTGAGTGAACATTATGAATTAGGTGAAGAAGAGATTGTCGACATAAATGAGGAAAGTTATAGAAGAGACCTTCTCGACTTAAAGATCTATGGCTATGCCTTAACCTTAAAGAGCCTTGAAGACATACAAGGCTCTAAACAGACATCTTACGCCCAAAACGGAGATAACCAAGAGAGGATCGCGAAATACTTCATAGAGAGAATGGAGAAGGGAGTTCATTACATATTAGGACCAGGAACAACGGTTAAATCGATACCTAGATTGCTCAATGAACCTTATACTTTACTTGGCGTTGATATTCTACTTAATGGCAAGACGATAGCGTTAGATGTAAATGAAGAACAAATAATGCAAGTAGTTGGAGGTTGTAGGGCCAAGGTCGTAGTCAGTCCTCTAGGAAAACAAGGCATAGTGTTTGGCAGAGGTAACCAACAGATTTCTTCTAAAATAATTAAAATGATTGGGAAAGAAAACTTGGTCTTTTTGGCGACGGAAAGAAAACTGATGGATATGAAAAGAAACTACCTTGTGGCCGATGTGGATGAACCAGAAATAGCGAAGATGTTATGTGGATATACACGTGTTCTAATTGATTATAATATTGAAAAAGTCGTTAAGATCGTTTGCTAGAACATTTATCATTTAGATCTACCAGAATTTTGGGGGTCGATAGCCGAATTTACATGAGTTTCCTATGCAACCATATTGGAAACATGTTCATTAAAATATTTAAAGCCACCCAATTCCTTAAAAGCGTGGGTTCACTCCGGTGTTCGTATGAGTCCTAAGCTTGGTGAGTTTTTACCTAAAGAACGGTTGCCTAAAAGGTTGGCTATAAGGAGAGAGAAGTTGTTGCTCATCTACGCCGTTGCAGCAATTTTCATCCTAAGTGTTGGCACGAGATTACTTGCCGGCAGATATGGATTTTACATGAACGAATTCGACCCATATTTCCAATACTATTCTACGGATTACATAGTCAAAAGCTTTGATCAAAAGGGGTTTGGAGGCTTATTTGATTACTTTAATTGGATAGACAAGATGGCTTGGTATCCTGAAGGGAGAGATGTCGCAGCGTCTTCTTTTAGTGGTCTCCATTATATTGGAGCTTTATCTTATCTTACCTTGAGGAACATATTTGGTCTAACTGTTAGCCTGTATGATTATTTGGTCTTGCTACCGGTGGTACTTGGGGGGTTTATATCGATAGCAATCTTCTATCTTGGCAAGCAAATTGATGGCGAGGCTGTAGGTGTTTTTGCAGGCTTAATTTCTGCTATTTCACCTCCACTCCTTTCTAGAGACTCCTTCGGTTGGTGGGATACAGAGCCTATAGCGTATCTGTTTGGTATCCTAACTTTACTTTTGTTTATTTCTTTGGTTGGAGAAGAAAGAATGCGGCTTCCTAATATTGTGAAGGCTTCTCTTGCTGGCATTCTACTTGGACTTTCGATGACAATTTGGGGTGGTGCAATGTACTTTGTTGGAACTGTTGGAATAGTCTTCTTTGTCGCATTATTCTTCACTAAATCCTACAAAACCCTTTTCGAAAGTACTACTATCTTGCTCGCTTGGAATCTTTTGATTAGTATGATGTTCAAGAAGCCAGGGTATACGGCATTTGTTAACCCATCAAATATGATAATCTATGTTGGACTATTAAGTTGTCTAATTCTTATTCTTAAACAAAGGACTTCCTATTCAATTACGAACAAGGACAGAATTTATTCGATTTTGTTTTCTTTATTGGTCGGCTTAGCGTTGATTGGCTTTGGGACGGTCGGAGGACTTTCTATGAGATATTTAACAGTGCTTTTTCCTTTTGAGAGAACCGAGGAACCAATAGTAGAATCTGTGGCTGAACATGCTTCGTCTACTGCCGTCGAATACTTCGCATTCTTTTCAATTGCTCTGTTCTTCGTTGGCTTTAGTATACACTATATTCTTAAGAAGACTGAATTTAAGAAGATGGCGGCCGTTGTTTTTGCAGCAACAGCATTATATTTTGCAGCTTCCTTTGGAAGGCTCATGATTTACATGACGTTCAGTCTAGCTGTACTATCTGGTATAGGAGTACTGGTGATAATTAGATCATTACTTGCAGAACCAACACAATATGCGTCTAGGACAAGGGCGGGAAGAGGGTTCTCCAACACAAACCTAAAGATGGTTTTCGTAGCTTTCATTATTATCATGATGTTCTTTAGTAGCACTATATGGATTCGCTATGCGGACCAGCCTGTTTCGTTGGCTACAGGGTCGATTGCGACGAAAACGACAATCCCAGACTGGATTGATACCCTTGCGTATATACGAGAGAACACGCCGGAAGATGCTGTGATAGTGTCTTGGTGGGACTATGGTTATTGGATACGGGTGATAGGTAACAGAACGACTTTAGTGGACAATGCTACTATCAACACTACCAAGGTTGCATTAGTAGGAAAAATGTTTATGTCAAGTGAGGAAGATGCTATTAAGATAATAAAAGATCTGGCGCCTAACAGAAGAAACATATATGTCGTTGTATATACTGTGACGTATCAACAACTTCAGCAAGGACTTTATCTGATAGGAGGAGGGGGAGAGGAGAGCAAGTTTGGATGGATGGCGAAGATTGCGAGGCTTAATGACTCACTTTACTTTGATTCAGAGACGAATCATCCAACAACTTACTTTTGGGAAAATACCCTCTTAGGGAAGATGCTACCGTTTATCCCGACCCAAATTCAATATGGACAACAAGTCATAACAGCATATTATTACAATCAGAAGATCGGCAAGAGCGACCAATATTTTGAGCTTGTCTATAGCTCGCCCTTTAATTCATACGCTCAAGTTTTGGTTTACAAGGTTAAGGCTCTGGATGTTTAAGTTTGGTCCGCAGATAGGAATATTTGTCGTCAGGAGAGAATTTCGCTGGATGAGGTGTAACAGTCGAACTACCGCATTTCGGGCAGTTTTCGTCTAAGGTGTATATTAGGCACCTTCGACACTTTCTCAACAGAGACTTCATATTTTTTCCCACCTATATTCTCTTCGTAGAGAACGTGCACCGATACTTTTTGGCTTCTTTTTGTAAAATTTCGTTTGCTTGTCTTAAACACTGCTCAGCAATTTTGTAGTTTGGGGCCATTATCGAAAGTCGATAGTTTGGTGCACTTACATATTTGATCGAGGTTTTGACATCTTCGCGCTCAATTTTTGATATCGAGCCTAAGACTTGTTTTATTATCTGCAATCCATCGGATGCTGAAGAAGACAGCTGTATCATTTCGTTGACCACAACGGGTGGAGGAGCCAGCTTCTCCTTTGCAACCTCGTAGACCTTCTTCGCGAAATCTTCGGGTAGAGAAAGTTTTGTAAGTACAACAGTTCCCTTGTCCAAGAGCGAGTCAATCATCGTATAGAGGGAGGGGTATTCTTCCAAGATTTTTTCGGTGAAGGCTGCAATCTGGGAGTCTGATAGTTGTAAGTCTAGCGCAACCTTCTTCATTACGCTCTTGCTCTTCTCCTCTTTCTTTAAAAGAATCAGCTTATTTCGCCGTTCTTCTTCAGTTAATCTACGGAGAGAGAGATCTACCTCTTTTCTAGTTTTATTTACTCTGATCACCTTCAGGATTGTCTTCTGATTAATTTGAATGAAGCGATCTATATGCTTTACCCAGCCAGATGAGATTTCAGAAATATGGAGAAAACCTTTCACATTTTCATATTCGTCCAATGCAACATAGGCACCATATGGGGTTATCTCCATTACCGTGGCGAGGACCACTTCTCCCTCATCTGGTAGCAGAAATTCCTTTGTAGGCATCTAATTCAAGGGAGGTAGTTAAATGGGATGTTATAACTTTTGAATCTTATTCGATCCTGGGAGCCAGATAATAACAGAGATCTATGCCATATGCGCCTATTTTGAAAACAAGCTTTATGGGCATCTTCGTCGAAAACTCTACGGAAACGTTCTCTGACACAGAGGATAGAGAGCTGATTATGTCGAGTAAGTGTGGTAAGCTATATGTCGCAACACTTTCTTCCTTTATGTCTATGGAGATTATGTCTTCATTTGTCTTGTCTAAAACTATCTTTGCGTGACCAGTGTCTCCTTGGCCTTCTAGAGTCATCTGGTCCTTTTTCGCCGAGATGTTGACTGTTTCAGAGACGACTTGAATGTCATCCAAGAGGTTCTCTAGAGATTTTGTCTTTAAGACTGTCTTGGAGTTTAGAGAGATCTTTGGCAAAGGAGTTGACGATGTATATGGTTCAATCAAATGCAGCAAATATTCTCTCTTGTATGAGTTTACAAACTTGATGAGAAGACTCTCATCCTTTGTTTCGAGTTCTACTTTATCATTAGGTGAGGCGCGTTTTATTAACTTCACGAAGTCTTCTATTTTTAGCCCAATCTTGATTGGCTGTGAGCATTCGTATTTTTCGAAGGCAGAATTTGGCCAATTGAGATCAATCAATGCGATATGCGATGGGTCCATGCCACGAAAGTTTATACCTTGAGGGGTTGCTTCGAAGGTTGCTTCCTCGACTATGGTCGAAATGGCTGTTGCGATTGCTTTCCATTCTGCTGCAGTCTCGCTTCTTGCAATAAACATTTGAACTCACAGTATCATTAGGACATGTGTTAATAAAATTAACTATAACTGATTATGTAGAATCTAATCTTTTAACTATTGTACCGATGATTTTGGCTTTGCCACCTGTATTTTCGCAGAGAGTTGAGTTACAGGAAGCACATTTGATCGTCTTTGTACATGCAGAGAATATTACCCTTTGCGTCTTACAGTTATTACATTCGACAATATAGAAGGTACTACTTGGTTTCGGAACAAGTATCTTCTCTTTCTTTCCCATTTTCGAATCATCTTTCCATGATTTCGGCCTTCCTAAGCCTGATGCCTGGTTTTTGCAGGATTGTATTGCACTGCTTACATTTCAGTTTAAGTGAGGTCTTCTTCGTCGTTTTAGCAGTCCTCACCAGCTCAGGAAATTTTTGGCCTCCATAACCTTTCTTGTCTTGTTCGTGATGGCGTGCCCCCGCAGCGGAACGCCTCTCTTTTCCCTTCTTGTAGATGGAAACAACATGTACAGTATGAGTATGACATTTTGGACAGTACACTTTTAGTTCCTTGGGAATTTTCAAGAGAGATCCACCCAGCCTTCGCTCACATACAGCTTGTTTAAAAAGGGTTCGATATTACTATATGGTAAAACCGTGACGTCTTCCCGCTCTAGGGGACCATATTTTTGTAAGTCGACACCCATAAATGGTGGAATATCAGACTGTATTTTTACTAATACTTCTCTCTTCGATATTTTTTTCTTCATTTCATTTAGAACTGTTACGTTTCCCATTTCAATATTTTTAAGTAGACGATCCATTGAGAGCCTAAATTTCTTATAGTTTTCAAACAACAGCATTTCTTCGGGCGTCAAATTTGAGAGCGAAAGTTTGCCGGAGGGATTCAAGAATATTTTTCTGAATCGTGTCTCTAATAGTCTTCGAATCATCGATATAATTAATGACCGTTCCTCTATTGACAAGATACCGTTTATAGTATTAGAGTCGTTGCCGTTATTACGAGTTTGTCTAAAGTAAGTGGTTATATCAACGTACACAGACTCGTCTATTTTTATGAGGTCAGAATTCAAGACTTCTTGAATCAGGTATTCATATAAGGCGTCGACATTTACTTTAGACAACTTTATCATCAAAGTCCTACAGGACGGACCCTTTTATTTTTTTAAGATCCACCCTCTAATGGTTGGGCTACATTCATTGCGACAAGAAAAACAGCCGCTGCTTCAGGAAGGGTCACTTCCTGCTTCTTGTAAGGCCCAAACTGTTGTCCTCTCAGTTCGAATTCTGGGACATAATAGACATAGACCTTTGTTGGTTCATCAGATAGGACGACCGCATGTGTCAATGGAAGAAATGAATCAATTGTCGCTATCTTCTTCTTAATAAAACCTGTTCCACCATGAAGTGTGTCTGGCATTCTAAATATTCTATGTATATCAGTTGTAACTGCAACATCAATCTTTATACTTAAATCTTGTTTGATCGATTCTAGCTTCGTTAGGATGTCGACGTTTGTCGATTTCGAGAGATATTCGATCAGTCTATTTCTGAAAAGATCTTCTTCAAGGTTAGCAAGAGATAGATGGAGTACTTGTTCACAAAATTTCCTTGAGAATCGACCTAGGGATCCTTTGTCCCATGGAGAAGGAAAAAGGCTAGCTTGTTGATCTAAGGACAAACGTTCATCAAAAATTCTTCTTATCTTAAAGCCGTTCAATAATAGGTAGTCTGACAATTCAAGTCGGAACGTTTGATCTACTAATTCATATGGAGATTTCTCCAACGTCAGATGATAACCTCGTTTGCCCGAAAAATATATGTTCAAATCTTTTCTTGAGACGCCAAAGTCTTGTGTTAATACATCAATTAATTTGATTATCTCCTTTTTGCATTGCTCTAGACCCTTGTTTGTTGCCATTTTGATTTCTTCGATCTTTTGTGAACTACATCCAGGGCAAACTTTACTATTCAACTCAGAGAAATAAAGTTTGCAGTTGTTGCAAGCAAAGAATTTTTCCATCAAACCATCCATTGGAGGTAAATTGTCAAGGTCGATGTCAAATATCAGGTCAGCTCCTTTCCATATTCTCGAATTAATTGGTGCGGTCGGGTCTTCGTAATACGCTGAAGAATAATAGACGGCTTTAGGAGCTTCATGTAATATTAAAGCTCTTAATTCGCCCTCATTTTTCACGCTAAGATGGCGTATCATCTTTTCAGGAGAGAAAGTCAGATAACCTATTTCCCTCTGGGATAATCTTTTTGGAGCAGACAGTTCAGTTATGTTATGATAATAATATTTTTTAAAGATTTTCTTTAGGAAGACGTCTTTTTCTATCAAGATCCTTCTCACCGCTTCTTATGTAATGTTTTCCATATTGTAATGGATGTGATATATCGTCGCATGTGTCGTTCTTGAAGCAAAGAGATTGGGAAAACAGAGTCCTGCAATCAGGAACATTGTATATTTTTCGTCCTCCTCTTAGGCCAGCTATGTGTTCAATTTGATATCTAGCAATCTTCTCGTTGAAGTCAGGTGAACCGGAAAAGAGACTTATTATTTCTTCGACATTCTTGCCCATCTTAAGCAGGAAAGAGGTCAGGAAGAAGCGTTCAAAGTGGGCTAAGTTTTCGTTTCTCTCAACTTTACTTAGCGCGTGGGCTACACATGGAGGGTAGCCTGTCATGCTCGTTCCCTCAAAAGGAATGTTGGGGAGAGGGCGATTCCTTATTATTTCAACTAAATATTGAAGTCGCGGTGGAATAATCGGTGATGGAGATTCCCTTATCCTTCTGTATAGTTCTTGTCGTATTCTGTCACGGGCGAGACGTAGTACCTCACTTCTCCTTAGATAGACAAAGCCGTTGTCAACAATTCTATTTACGATTCTCCAATAATCACTCTTCAGAAACGAGGAAAGTGCGACATATTCTTTTACGTCTATCATGTATTCATAGTAAAACTTGCCCGATGTGTATTCTACTTCATATACAGGTACCTTAAGAACTTGTCTTATAATATGAGTGATGGTCTTCTTGTTTTCCGTCTTCAAGAAAGTTTCTGCTCGGTTTGCTTCGTTTAACGCAAACCTAGAAATCGCGTCCTCCCTTTGACTTGCCTTAACTACCGCAACTGCGAGGACAAACGATAAAAGGTCGGAATCCTTATCTAAGATGTGAAGTTCTGGTGGATATTTAGAAGATTTTATCCTCATTTCACATCTTCTGACGACCGCCTCAAACTCTTCAGAGGACAGATTTTCCAGGGTTAACCCCAATTTAGACACGTATTCTCCTGCCTCATCTAAGAATGGATATTTTGCTAAATCTTCTTCTCCTAGAATGACTTGATCCGTATCTCCTTTCCCCTCTTACATTTTTGTTGCTGCCTACTTAATAAGTTTCAAACAGTGGATGTCTCCAAATACTCGCAAATTTTTGCCGCTCACGTTGTCTTTGAAAGTTTGCCGTGGAATTTGACTCGACTTAAGTGTCTGCAAGAGAAAGCCCAACTTCATACAACGATATTACTCCATTATTTTGAGAGAGCTACTTTCAATAAAAGCTTTAATTTATGACTTGGATGACGGAGATAGTAAAATCATGGATATGGATTTTGTCGAATTAAAATTTGTTAAAAAGGACAAGATCGAAAATAGAGATTATCAGAGTAGACTCTCCAACATTTGTCTAAAACAAAATTGCATAATTGTTGCGCCTACTGGATTAGGAAAGACTATTATCGCCGCCCTTTTCATTGCAAAAAGTCTGATCGAAAATGAAATAAGGCGATTCTTGTTAGTCGCTCCTACTAGAGTCCTTGTCGGCCAGCATGTCAATACTCTAAGAGATTTACTTGATTTAGAGCCAGAAGAGATCGCTGAAGTAACTGGAGAGGATAAAGTAGAGGACAGAATAAGTAATTGGAAGAGGAAGATTGTAGTGGCAACCGCTGAGATTTCTCTAAGCGATCTTGAGAAGGGATTTTGGAAGCCTGAAGAATTTTACTCGGCCATATTTGACGAGGTACACCATGCTATCGGAAATCACCCGTACGCCTTACTAGGCAGACGTATAACAAGACAGAATCCTGCCGCTCGGATTGTAGGATTTACTGCATCCCCGCCAACTAACCCGGAGGACCAAGACGAGATGGTTAAAGTGTTTGAAGTTAAACATGTTGAAGTTGTTTCTGAAGATAGTTTCGAAGTAAAGAAATATTTCGTAGGTTCGAGGATGGAGATCGTAAGGATTAAGCCCTCCCCTGCACTTGTCAAGATTAGAAAGGATTTGTTAAATGCGATGGAGAATATTGGCCATGGCTTAGTTGAAAAAGGGCATATTAAGGATGTTCGAATTCCGTCCCTTAAAGGGTTGCTTGAATTAAGGAGGAGAAGTCCAAATGTGGATGATAGATCCACGATAACATCGCTCATAAGGTTATGTCATTGTCTAGATTTAGTTGAATCACATGGTATAGAACCCTTTGTCAGTTTCTGCGAGAAGATTTTCTTGAAAAAAGGTAGAAGCGCCATCCAATTAAGAGATGAATATAACTTGAAAGCAGCCTATGAGACGGCTAGAGGTATGATTGTTGTTGGAGAAGAGCATCCTAAAGTGATAGAGCTTAGAAGAATATTAGAAAAAGTGGCAAAAGATGATAGAGTTATTGTATTCACAAATTACAAAGAGGTCACGAAAATGCTTTATGAAAAAGCGATTTCATGGGGCCTAGATGCACATTATTTGATAGGAAAGAGAGGCGAATTCAGTCAAAGCCAGAGAGAGCAATTGGAGACTTTAGACAAATTGAACCTAGGACAGAAGAAGATACTCTTTGCTACGCGCGTGGGTGAGGAGGGTCTTGACATTATAGAATGCAACTTAGTCATATTTTACGACAGCGTTCCAGATGCTATAAGGTTTGTTCAAAGAAAAGGTAGGACTGGGAGGAAAAAGAGAGGGAAAGTTATTGTACTTGTTATGTTGGGGTCGAAAGAGGAAAATTTGTTCTGGATAGGTAAGAGAAAAGTAGAAAAAGCCAAGCGAATGGCTGCTGCCGAAGTGAACAGTAGGAAATTGGTCCCGTTAGAACATTACATTGAAGAGGGAAAACAGAAAATAGAAATCGTCGTCGATAAAAGGGAAAGTGTGCTAATCAAGTCAGAGTTGAACAAACTCAATGTAAACGTTTTGGAGGAAATGCTTGACATAGGAGACTTCATCTTGTCAGAAGACGTCTGCGTCGAAAGAAAAACCTTCAAGGATTTTGTGGATTCAATTATCGATGGTAGGCTATTTTCCCAATTGATTCAGATGAAACAAAGATACATAAGGCCCATATTACTTTTAGAAAATGGCTCACAATCGGATAGGATCGCCCAGAACGCCTTTTTTGGAGCGCTTGCGAGTGTGGTTACCGATTTTGGTTTACCTCTCGTGACAACGCAGTCTACTGAAGAGAGCGCGTTGCTTTTATATACTATAGCTAAAAGAGAACAAACGGAAAAGAAGAAAAGCGTCAAGATACGTGAAGGAGAAAAGCCGATTAACATAAGGGAAGTTCAGAAATATGTTTTAGCAGGAATACCGTCTGTCAGTTCCGTTTTGGCAAGCCGTCTGCTTGAAAAGTTTGGCACTCTCCAAAAAATATTCAACAGTTCAGAGGAAGATTTGATGCAAGTCAAAGGAATAGGAGAAGTGATCGCAAGAAAGATTAGAGAAGTAGTTACTACGAATTATAATGAAACTCTTAAATAAGGAATTAATGCTTTGAAAACAGAAAGGATTTATTGTTAGAGGTTTACCAGTGTTGATGACGGTGGACAGGCATGTCGACAACAACTAAAGAGAACCAAGAGAGAGTAGCAAAGGCTATGTCTGTCCTGCAAGGTATATCGGAAACTGTGACTGTTCCCAGAAACATAAGGAAAACGATTAAAGAAATAATGACTGACTTACAGAAGGGAACAGGAAAACTAGGGGTCAGAGCTGCGAATGCGGTTGCTACTCTAACAGAAATCAGCGAAGATCCGAATCTACCCATATTTGCAAGGGTAAAGATATACGATGCAATAAGTTGCCTAGAGAATATTCGCGATTAAGAATAGTTGTTTCCTAACAAAAGGTTCTGGCCATTCCAAATGCAGACATTAAGATGGAAATGCGATTTTCTAAGGAGAACAGATTCAAAACTCGGTTTAAACGTGTTAATTTCAATTCTAATCTATCTACAGGAAATGTTTTTGTGAGACACAGGACGTTATTAAACACAGTCTCTTTGGTCGAGGGATTTAAATTTACTGTAAGGAAAATGGGTTAGTTCAAGAAGGGAAAGTTCACTTCATTCCGCGATAAAGGAGACAAACTGGAAGAGAGAGTAGACAATTTTGTAGTAGACATAGTTCGAGGAGATCTACTGATTGAAATACAGACTGCCAACTTTTCAGCGATAAGACTAAAGCTCTTGCGCTTGCTCAACGACCATAGGTTCGCCTGGTCTACCCTATACCAAAAGAAAAATGGATAATTTACAAATCGACAATGACCGGAGAGGCTTATAGAAGAAGAAGGTCTCCGAAGAAGGGTCACATATCCAGCCTTTTCAGCGAATTAATCAGAATACCAGATCTCTTCTCAAAAGGCAATTTCAGCATCGAGGTTTTGATGATCGAAGTAGAAGAAATATGGTGTAAAGACGGAAAAGGAAGCTGGAGAAGGAAAGGTGCAAGCATAGAAGACAGGAAGCTTATCCGTGTATTCGAAAGAAGAGTCTTTGAACACAAAACAGATTTCCTTAAAGTATTACCTGAAGATCTACCCGATCGCTTTACGAACAGAAAACTTGCCAAGAGCCTTGGAATATCAATCAATCACGAAAAATGACGTATGTGCTCAGAAAAATCGGAACAGTAATATGTGCGGGCAAGAATAGAAATCAAATGCTTTTCGCACGTGCCTCCTCGTTGTAGTCAACAAAAAGTCTTAGCGTCCTAACATTCCACTTCTTTTGCTTTGGAAAACACGCGCTATGCTCAAAGAACGAAAGTCTGGGTTTCCGTTGAAGGATGAACGAACTCAGAAGCTAAACCGGAAAGCTGCATACTACGCGATGTTCATTGCCAATACTTCATCCTGGCGTACATATGGGTTACCTTTGTTGGACATGTGTTCTTCGACATGCCAGAAATCGAAGCAGGCTACCCCATGATAGCTACGCTTCTGGTATCTGCGCTATCCTTCGCTGCTCTCCGAGCGTACTTTGGCAGAAAAGGAGAATCATGACGACAATGCGAACTAGAATAAAGGAGTTAAGGGCGAGATACGACCTCACCCAAGAAGAGCTGACAAAGAAGGTTGGAGTTCGAAGAGAGACAATTCTCTTCATAGAAAAAGGAAACTACAATCCCTCCCTGAAGCTAGCACATGAAATAGCAAAAGCGTTACAGACAACAATGACGACTTATTCATTTTTGAAGGCACGCTGACTAAAATTCCGAGAATTTAACTATCGACCTGTCCACGGGATGATAGTAGCCTGGGATACGTGACTTATCTCGTCTAAATTTCTTACTTCGGCTTAACAGAGACAACAGGTCTGAGTCGAGAAGAACATCAATTTAAATTATTGGGGGTCAAATTCCATCCCTAGCGCCACGTTGAAAATGTTATATAGGACATAAATCGTCTTTTCAACTGTTTGATTGATGGTTTTGACAAGGTAGTTGCCATTAATGGTAGTGCCAAAATGGAGAAAGGTAGTACTGCGCGGGTTTTGGCGCCATTTCTTGACGGCATGAGGGAAGCTGGAGCCTCCGTTGAGCTATTTTATGCTAAGCGCCTGAATGTCAAACCTTGCACGGGCGAGTTCCACTGTTGGAATAAAAAGCCTGGTGTTTGTTATCAGGAGGATGATATGCAGATGCTTTATCCCAAGCTACGCGAGGCTGATATTCTTGTGTTGGCGACGCCTGTCTATATTCCTTTGCCTGGTGAGATGCAGAACCTGATTAACACGTTGTGTCCCCTTATTGAGCCAATTCTGGTGTGGCGAGATGGCCGCACGCGCGCTAAGTTTCATGACGATATCAACATTCGCAAGATAGTTTTGGTATCTACGTGCGGCTGGTGGGAAATGGGCAATTTCGGTACGGTGCTTCGGATTGCCGAGGAGATCGTGAAAGATGCCAGCGTCGAATTTGCGGGCGCGATTCTGCGTCCCCATGCTTATTTTATGGTAGAAAATGAGGAGAAGGCAAAGAAGGTTATAGAGGCGTTGACGGAAGCTGGCCATGAGCTTGTGAAGAAGGGACGGATGTCCAAAAGTCTTCTTGAGGTTATTAGTCAGCCTCTGATTTCTGAAGAAGAGTACAAACGCCTTCTTAACGAAGACTATGAAAAGGCGAAGAGCAAGGGAAAAGACTAGGCTTATCGGAAGCCAGAAAAAGTAGCCGAAAGAAAAAAGGAAAAGGAGTTGTGGGAGACAATGGAGACATCGTCACATGACTACCGGTTCAAACCCCATTTTCACGATTCTTGTGACGAGAGTTTGAACGTCGTCCCGACATGGCTTCAATGGTAGCCCGGGGGAGACGGGTGCCTAGACAAGAATTTATACTTTTCAGCCTCGGGTTGAACCGTCATCTTCCTTCTTTTTTGTTTAGTTTGTCTAGGAATAGGGGATTCTATGCCTGAGGAATGATCGTATGGAAGCGAAAGAAGCTCAAAAAGTGTAGCGGTTTCCTTGAAAAGTGCGGGCGATTAGGTTTAGATCTCGGTTTAAATTCTCGGATTTTAAGGTTTACGAAGATTCATATTAGTCTTCCAATTCCTTGCTTGGGATTTTCCTCGCATCTAATTTTAATAGTGGCAGTGTTCGGTTATTCTGAGCTTCGCTGAATATCGTATGCAAATGCAGTAAGGATAGAAACCGGCATTAACCCAACTGAAACGAAAGCAAAAATATTTTGAGGAACGTAGGTTACGTTTGCACCAAAGAACCATATTAAGGGGTACCCGAAGATTGTGATTTCAACGGAAATTAAAAACAGTAACACGAAGCCAATTATAGACCAAGGCCATAACTTGGCAAGGAAGCCCCTTACGTTAATAGGGAGATGTGCACGCCACCACTTTAACGGCTTGTTTATTCGGGTTGCGGCAACACTGGCAAATATTGCCATGAATATCGGTGCAAAGCCCCATCCAATCAACCACAGTATGATTGAGAGAAACATCAGGACCGCTCCACTGTACTTCCTAAGAATGAACACACCTGCCAGATTGTGACTAATAGACCGAAGATTATTGCTAGGATTCCCGTAACAAAAAAGTTGGGAATAACTGTCAAAGCACATTCAGTTCCATACCCCCAAACCCTCCGCGATGGACCAATAGCATCTATAATTATGCCGCTTGGCGTAACATTGCCTTGAAACAATTCAAAGAAACCATGTTCTATACCCGCCAATCCCACAAGAACGCCTAGTGTTAAAGCAACTGCTCTTGTCGCACTGTTTAATGACTTCTGCGCTACGAAAGAGCTGAAATTCTTGCTAATTCCACTCATCTCAAAGGAAATATCAATTTTCAGTTCATATAATTTCCGTTGACCCTAGCATGGAAAGCGACGGACATCACGAAAGAATATGGTTTAAAACAAATGCGGGGGGTGGGATTTGAACCCACGAACCCCTACGGGACGAGGTTCTGAGCCTCGCGCCTTTGACCTAGCTTGGCAACCCCCGCTCAGTAATAACGCTACTTATGATGTTATAAGAATTTACTGTGAACATCAGGCGCCGGGGAAGGGACTTGAACCCTTGAAACGGTGGAGCCGTTACCGGCTTTCTTGAAAGATCTCGAGGCCGGCCCTTTCGACCACTCAGGCACCCCGGCTGAAATAAGTGTGTCAATAGATGATTTAAAAAGATTAGTCTCTGGTTGTCAACAAACAGGCGACCAATATTCTTTCGTCTTCATATTCTGTCATACCAATTCTTTATGCAAACAATTTGTGACACTAGAATCAGGTATTAGATACTATCGTTCGCTAAAACTGTTTTTAAGATCCTGATGGTAATACGGTTAGGTTGTCCGCTGAGCAGATAGAAACTATTGTCTTCGAATTGACTAGAAGAGGTTACCAGCTTGAGCCTAGTGGGTTCAAGAAGTTGCAAGACCTCATTACCTTAAGAAAGGATGTCGATCTTGAGGCACTTCTTTCCTCTATCATAGAAGAAAAGAGGCAATCTGGGGGAGATGACATATTTATAGATGGCGAAGACTTAGAGTTTCTCTTTCCAAAAAAGGAGCCATTAACTCATGAGGGAATAGCTTATGATGAGGTAGAGACAGATCTAAGAGTAGTTAATGATCCTGGAAACAATGTAAAGGTTCTCGAAGGGATAGAGGGCTTTAGGACTTACTTTCTAGACCGATACAACAGATTACTCAAGATCATAAGTAATCGTCCCCATCAAAGAACAATTAGCAAGATAGCCCAAGTTAACGCGAACGCAAATAACGTACGTATAGCAGGATTAGTTAAAGACAGGAAAGTTGTTAAAGATAAAATAATCTTCGATGTTGAGGATGACACTGGAGCCATCAAGGTCCTAGCCAGGACAGACACACAAAGCGGTAGTGCGATTGACGTTTTGCTTGACCAAATGGTTATCGTCGACATTTCCTCGATTAGAGAAGGGGTGGCTTTTTCTTCAAGAATTGATTTTCCGGAAATCCCCGATCGCGTTGCATATACGCATGCACCAACAATCTATGCACTACTTCTTTCAGATTTACATATTGGAAGCAAGACTTTCGGCAAAGAGGCCTTTGAACACCTTTTGCACTGGCTCCAGGGACTTCATGGAGAACATGAAATAGTTCGAAAGATGAAATACGTCATCATAGCCGGCGACATTGTCGACGGCGTAGGAGTCTATCCTCACCAAGACGACGAATTGGACATTACCGACATAAAAGAACAGTATGCTGCGGCCGCCCACCTAATCGGACAAATTCCTAGAAACTTGCAGGTCATTATCATACCGGGAAACCATGATGCAACAAGACAAGCGCTTCCCCAGCCTTCAATTCCGAGAAAATATTGTGAAGAACTCTATCAGCTTGACAACGTTAAGATGCTCGGCGACCCTGCGGAAATAAGACTCCATGGAGTCGATTTCCTGCTTTATCATGGAAGGAGTCTGGATGACGTGTTCGCCTATTCACCTACGATTCAAGCTGGCAGGCCAGAAGTCGCCATGAAAAACTTGTTACGGGCCAGACATCTGGCTCCCATCTTCGGCGCTAGAACGATTATTGCCCCAGCCGAACAGGATGAACTCGTGATTGAAAACACACCTGACATATTTCATGCGGGTCACGTCCACGTTTTTGGTCTGACAAAATATCGAGGGACAGTAATAGTGAATTCAGGCACTTTCCAAGGCCAAACCGCTCATCAGAGATCCATAGGGATCAACCCCACTCCAGGGAAGGCGGCAGTCTTAAATTTGAGTTCTATGCAGATCTGGGAGAAAGATTTTAACATTGTTTCCGTTAACCAGTAATTTCGACTTTATTCAGTATATCGGATAACAAGGGGTCACCAGAAAACACCACTTTGATTGTCGCAAATGGTATCAACAATTTAGGCCTCTTGCTCCGCCCTTGGCGACCCATACTGGTCGTCGACGCGGACAGTATTCCAAGCATCGACAATTCATTAAGGAGACCACTTACACGCCGAGGAGTCAACTCAGTAATCCCAAGACTGTTGCAAAAGGAACTATAATTCGAGTACACAGCGCCTGTGGAAAGATTATCTTTCAGCAAGGCCACACTCAAAACGATCAGTTTGCTGTGCAACGGCAAAGACTTAAGAGCGTCACAAAGCCGGTCTTGGTCTATTTTAAGAAGGGCCTCTCTTATCTGTGGCTCATCAACTTTTTTCAGACCATTACGCTCAGAAATTTCACCTGCAACACGCACAAGATCGACAGCCCTCCGAGCATCACCATGCTCTGCTGCCGCCAAAGCCGAAGCTAAGTTCAAGGCAGCTTCTGTAAAAACATTGTCTTTAAATCCTAATCGAACGCGATCCATCAAAATAAACTTGAGCTCTTCGGCCGTATACGGTGGGAAGACCAGCTCTTCTTCACTCAGACTGCTGAGAACGCGGGGATCTAGGTAGTCTTTGAACGTAAGATCATTCGAGATACCTATTATGGAAATAAATTCGCCTTTTAGTCGCTCGCTCGCCCTCGTGAGTTCATACAACAAGTCATCGCCGTGATTCTTCACCAAGAAGTCTATTTCGTCTAGGGCAACTATTCCTGAAAAGTGGTTTGCAGAGACCGCTCTGAAAATTCTATCGAACATTTCGCTTATAGATAGGCCAGTGTGGGGAACCAGCACCCCGAAATCTCTCGCGATCTCATACAACACTCTGTATTCGGTAGCAGCCATCCTTGTATTCACGTAGGACAGATTTATTTTTACAGATTTCGACATCGCAGCTTGATTAAGCCGCGAGAGAACAAACTTTGCCACAGCCGTTTTACCCGTCCCCGTTTTACCATATAAGAATAGGTTAGACGGTCTTGAACCGTGAAGTATTGGAGACATAGTTTCGGCAACGATCTTGATCTGCTCGTCTCTAAAGTAAAGCTTCTCTGGAACGTAATCAGATCTGAGAACATTCCTGTCTTTGAAAATCACTGTACTTTTGTATGCTCTATCAAAAATGTCATCGACGGAAACAGATTTATCATCCATCAACCATCATTTCCACTGCATCTATATATATCATTTTGGCCACCCCATTGTTTCCTGTGTAAATGAATAATACTGTTATCTCATCTGAATATGCAGATAATAATGAACCGAATTAAGTGATAGAAAACGGATAAAAATATAAGTTGAAGAAATAATGTTGACTTTGATGTAAATAAATATTGACGACCTATTCTCAATGGCAGAGTTTTATGTTTTAGTGGAAGTAAAGGGGTGTGTGTTGTTTACTATAAGATCGACCGATGATGACGTTGCGCGAACCCCTTTATTTCCAGTGGAGTTCTTTCTAAGCCGATTAACTGTTAAACGTTCGAAACTGACCCCATTATTTCCAGTGGAACCCGCTTCGACCACTCGGCCTCATTGATTGCGAGCCATTGTTAACATGTTAGAGTTTTCAATCTTAGATTGAATTTCTTAGACTATAAGGTTAACACGTTATCAGTTTATCCATTTATCTATGCCTTTGATAACACAATTTCTTAGGCATGCCTTTAGTCTCTGAGAAAGTCAAAGTGGAATTCAAGGATGCAAGCGGTAGGAAAGTCAAGATAGAATTTAGTGGCTGCTTTACAGGCGAAGAACTCAAACACATTTACGATGTACTTCACAACAGCTCAGATACAGGTACTAGCACCGAATTATGCACAGAATCAAAAGATACAAAATACGACAGATTTCAGGAAATACTCCTCAGACAATTCGCCAACATTCAATTTACTTCGTCTGACGCTTTATCAGTCGCCAGAGAGGATATGGGTGTCCAGCTTAAACATGCTCTAGTGTCGACTTATTTAATGAGGCTTGTTGATAAAGGTCTCCTCGAGAGAAGGTGGACTTCATCAGGGTGGGTGTACACCCTGGTCAAGAAGGCTGTTCTTCTGCAGTAATCTGTTTGCACCTTTCCGTTAGAGAATACACGAAATATTTTCCCCTACTTTCTCTTCTAAGGTATCCATCTTGATATAATCTCTTTAGAAGACGTGCCGTGTGTTCCCTAGATCTGTTTATGTATGCCTGCACCTCCCGTGAAGTTTTTGGGGTATTTGAAATAAACTTAATAATTTGAATCTCGACAGGGCCAAGTTTATAAACACCCTGCCGTGCAGCTGGCGTTACGATATTCACGGTCTCCTTTGAGATACTACTCTCTCCTCGAGCCGTGTACAGCACCTGTTCCTCATTTTGGCGCTTTGAAATCTTACTCTCTAACAAGTCGATTCTTAACATGAGCTCACCTATTTTTTTGTTTTGACTCCCTTCTCTGTTATTAAACTCCCTTACAATGGCTCCTAACAAGTCATGCTCATTGAAAGATGTGGCCTTTGGACGCTGTGTCCTCCCAAGGGAAAATAAAATGTAGAGTGAGATAACGATAAGCATTGTTGCAATAGTGACTACGATGACGTCATATTCGGCCATGCAACATAACATGTCACACTGAACTAATTTAAGGCTTTCCAACACTGTTTGGGTTAAGCGCGTGTCATTTTGTCAGTCAAACGTTCCAAGGTAAGAATGATTGCCGAAACTTGTTCAGCAGACAACTCTTTCGTCTTCGCTTCGTTCAAGATCAAGGTCGCTTTCTCCAAGTCCGCGAAAGAATCACGGGTGATTAACCCTAGATAATATGCAATGATCAGAGTGTACAACGCTCGCTTGATGTTCTTTCTTCCTCTTCGGCAAGTTATCACATATGAGGACTTGGAGATGTTTTTGTTGCTCGTTCTCGAAATCTTGTCTAGTAAGCGTTCCCTGTTCTCTGCTAGTATATCAGCTAGCAAATATTCAAGCTGCTTTTCCGTGATTCCCGAGAGTTTGATCAGCTGTCCCAAAAGGCGATCCTTATTCATCATGCGAATTCACGCCCTCACCGTTTTACGTTAACGTAAAACAATTTAAGGATTTTGCATTGCTCCAAGCCTACGCAAACGCTTAATCGATTTAGAGAAACAAGGTAGAAATAAATATTAATCGTAGAAAATCTAAACAAACTACGATAATTCAACTGTCTTTTTCAAACTGTGCTCCTTTCTTATACAGAAAAGGGTTAATAATGATTGTAGAGATAAGGTGCGATGGTAGGAATGGGTCGGAAAAGAAGAAAAGTTGTGAAGGTGTTCAAGAAGACACTGCCAAAGATATTATCCTGTCCTGTTTGTGGGAACATATCTCTTGTAGTCGATAGGGTTTCTGATGATATTGCAAAAATCAGGTGTGGCACATGCAAACTATCCTATGAGTATCCAGCTGCGAAGACCAAAGAAAGCATAGATGTCTATAATGAGTTTGTGGACAAAATAAACCGCGGGGACATCAAACTGTAGAGATATGGCAGGGGTTATGCATCAAGAGGCGTCAAACATGACAATGACGTCACAAATGCAACAATACTTTGAAATGCTCAGGGGAAGGGTGCTTCTTACGGATCAACATGCGGCCTATTATAAGAGAATCACGGCTGACATGGAGAAGGCGATGGCAATGTCCCAATTGGCAAGGAGCAAGGGAGAAGATCCGGTAATTGCTATTGAAAACAAGTTGGTTTTTGATCTTGCATCCAGAGTTGAAGAACTAATCGGACTGAAAGGGCTAGCAGCTCGGTTGAGAGAACTTCTTAAATACTATAGAAAGGAAGCCGCAGCTTTAGCAATCGCAGTTGAAGTGGCGTCTGGGCGATTTATATCATTGAACAGAGAAGACGCTTTAGACAAAGGAATTCGAACAGGCTTAGCAGTCGTCACCGACGGCGTCACTGTTGCACCGTTGCAAGGTATATCTAAGATCATGATACGGAAGAACAAGGATGGATCCAATTATGTCAGTTTGTATTTTGCGGGCCCTATACGCTCTGCTGGTGGCACAGATGCAGCTTTCACGTTGGTCATTGCAAATGAAGTCAGAAAAGTCCTAGGTCTAGAAACCTATCACGTCAATGATTACGACGACGAGATAGGTAGATTCATAGAAGAACTAAGAATCTACGAGCGGGAAGTCGGCAATTTCCAATATAAAGTTTCCGATGATGACGTCAAGACAGTTTTAATGTATTTACCTGTAGAAATTAATGGTGTAGAGACAGATCCTGTTGAGCTGATTGTACACAGAAACATGCGAAGGATCGAAGCCAACAAGGTGAGAGGTGGGGCGCTGAGGGTTCTAAATGATGGTGTAATCGGAAGAGCAAGAAAGCTTGAGAAATTGGTAAAGGAACTATCGGTTGTGGACTGGGACTGGCTTAAACATTTGAAGGGAGGGCAGCAAGAATCTAGTGCTTTGACCCATTTCGGGGATGTCATAGCTGGAAGGCCTATATTATCCTATCCTGGTTCCCAAGGAGGATTCAGGCTTAGGTATGGAAGATGCTTCAACACCGGTTTGGCTGCCGTTGGTATACACCCGGCAACTGCAACAGTTCTAGACTATGCACTAGTGACCGGTACCCAAATAAAAATCGACAAACCCGGAAAGAGTGCGACAATAGCTTTCGTTGACACAATTGAAGGTCCAGTAGTCAAACTGCAAGATGGTTCCGTTATCAAAATCGTAGACATAGAAACTGCAGAAAAGGTGAAAGACCAAGTCGCATCAATCATTTTCCTCGGAGATATCCTCATATCATTCGGTGACTTTATTGAAAACAACGCCGTCCTCGATAAGTCGCCATATGTGGAGGAACAATGGTCTCAAGACCTTCTAGATGCATGCAACAGAGTGCATAAGAACATCACCGTTGCGTCACAGATGCTCGATGTCCCGTTAGAATCTTTGACGAGCTGGGTAGAATCACCTAATAAATGTTTCCCCGCTTTTGAAGTAGCCTTCAACATATCTAAGGGCCTGGGCATACCACTGCATCCGAGGTATCTATTCTTTTGGGATCTACTGGATGTCGGCCAACTATTATCACTAAGACATGCCCTTCAACAAGGGAGTATGGAAAACAAGAAGTTGACCCTACGAAATGAACTAGAAGTAAAAAGGATGTTAGAAACTTTATGTGTTCCTCACAAAATAGAGGGCTCAAGAATAATCTTGTCCGAAGAAGACAGTAACATCTTAACCAAATGTCTCGCTCTTGACAAGGAGACCATCATCGTTGGAGAATACAAGACGTCACTCGACTTCGTTTCAGCGTGCTGCAGAGTGCAAATAAAAAACAAGAGTTCAATATTCATCGGGGTGCGCGTCGGTCGTCCGGAAAAAGCAGAAGAAAGGAAGATGAAGCCTTCTGTTCACTTGCTGTTCCCAGTCAGCTCTCTGGGAGGCCCGTCTAGGGACCTAGTCAAAGCGTCACTTAAGCCAGTCAACGTACTTCTCATCAACAGATATTGCTCTACATGTTCTACCTTCCAACTTTCATCGAAGTGCAAAAAATGCGGGACAACGACAGGGATAGTCTACACATGTCCTTCCTGTGGGATGCTGTTAGAGAGAGGGGTGTCCTGTCCCCGATGCAAGATACTCCCACAACCCTATTCCCAGAAAACAGTTGATCTCAAGAAGGAAATCGAACTGGCGGCAAGGAAGTTGAATTACAAACTGGTATCACCCTTAAAGGGAGTAAAGGGTCTAATGAACGAATGTAAGCAGGCGGAACCAATAGAGAAAGGTTTGCTTAGACAGAAGTACGATCTGCAAATTTATCGCGATGGAACAATCCGTTATGATGCCACAAACATGCCGATAACATCGTTCCTGCCTAATCTAATCTCCACCGACCTGGATCTATTGGTCAAGTTAGGCTATTCTATGGAGGACTTACGCTCTGGCCGCCCTGTTCCGCTTTATGTGCAAGATGTCATCTTGCCGAAGAATGCCGGATCATATTTGCTTAAGGTGTCAAAATTCATTGACGAATTATTGGAGAAATTCTATGGACTTCCTACATTCTACAACGCGAAGGAAGAGATGGATTTGATTGGGCATCTCATAGTTGGCATAGCACCACACACATCAGTCGCCGTTGTGGGGCGTGTCATCGGCTTCTCTAATTCTCAGGTTTGTCTGGCTCATCCATTTTGGCACTCTGCCAAGAGAAGAGATTGTGACGGAGACGCCGACTCCATTTCTCTACTTTTAGACGTTCTCATCAACTTCTCTTTGTTTTACGTTCCCTCACAAATTGGAGGGTTAATGGACACACCATTACTCTTGCAGCCGTACATAATACCTTCAGAAGTTGAAGACCAGTCTCTTTCCATTGATTCATGCTCTAGGTATCCAAGAGAATTCTACGAAAAAGCCTCAAAGGGAGCTTGGTCACGCGATATTACGTCAATCCCCCTTATCAAGAATTACCTAAGCAAGAAGGAGGAGTACCCCATCATTGACTATAACTACGACACAGGAGTCATGTTCTTAAGCAAAGATCGAAACTCGCTGGCGACGGCCCCCTCATTTATCGAAAAGATAGAAAGACAATTTCGCTACGAGCTAATAATCAAGGCGGTCAGAATTAATGACGCGATTGTTGCTATACTTAGCACACATCTCTTACCTGACATACTGGGAAACTTAAAGGCTTTCGGATCTCAAAAAGTCAGATGTAAGAGATGCGGTGAAAAATACAGAAGGGTGCCTCTGAAAGGCGTATGCCTCAAATGTGGTGGAGAATTACAGCTGTCTGTGACAAAGAAGAGCGTTGGAAAATTCTTGGAGCTAGCAGAGAAGCTGGCTGCAAACGAGGGTGTACCTGCATACGTAAGGACAAGAGTGGAACTGGCAAGAGAAGATTTTGAAAGTCTCTTCGGCAAGGAACAAAAACAGATTCTACTAACAGATTTCACTTAATACCAATATATTCATGTGGCGCCCTCGACGGCTCAAAGCAGAAATGAACAGTCTGGAAACTCTTTCTGAATTCTTTAACCTGGTCTCTAACTATCTCCGGGTCCTTACCCTTAACTATCACGTCTGAAATCAAGTCTGCCACAACTTCCATATCAGATTGCGTCATCCCCAAACGGGTCAGTTCTGAGACACCAAACCTTAATCCTCCAGGATTGGAGAAATGTCTGCCCTCCTTTATATCCCATGGCAAAAGATTTCTGTTGCAAATAATGTTTGCTCTCTCCAACTTCTTTTCTAAGTCGCCTCCTAATCCAAACTTTGTCACGTCTATTAACACGATATGTGATTCAGTGAACCCTCTTCTTTCTCCTACGACCCGCAGGCCTCTATCATACAACGCGGTCGCTAATGCTTTAGCATTTCTAATAACCTGATCAGCATACTTTTCCCCGAATTCAAGTGCTTCCGCCAGGGCCACCGCCTTTCCTGCTACAGAATGCAGATGATGATTGCTTACATTCCCCGGGAAGACAGCTCTCTTGATCTTATCTGAAAACCTATCAAATGACAAAATCATCCCACCTTGAGGACCGAACAAGGTCTTATGCGTACTGCAGGTTATGACATCCGCGCCTTCCCTAAGAGGTTCTTGGAACTTTTTCCCAGCGATCAGTCCAATGACGTGAGCTGCATCATAGCAGATGAAGGTCCCGCGTTCCTTGAAAAAGCTCGCTAATTCTTTGACGGGATGAGGAAAAAGCAGCACCGAGCCACCAAACATCACCAACTTGATGTTTACACCAGCCTTCTCTAGTTCATTGACTTTGGTCATAGTTTTGTCTATATCGATGTTCATTTCATCATAATCAAATGGAAAGTATTCTGTCCTGATACCATGAACAGATCCAGCCGTCCCCCCGAGCTCTGCCTTACCAGTGCTGATATGACCACCAGATGGTATAGACAAGCACATCATATAGTCGCCAGCAGAGGTGAAAGCAGTGTAGATTGCCAAATTCGCACAGACTCCTGAAACAGGTCTTACATCTACAAACTCACATTGGAAGAGCTTCTTTGCCTCTTCTATAGCTATGAGTTCGATTTGATCTATGTAAGTGCAGCCAGCATAGACTCGCTCTCCAGGCCAACCCTCTGCATATCTGTTCCCTAAATCACTTAATAGGGTCTCTCTGACCGCTGGACTAGGGACATTTTCACTGGCAACCATAGGCAAGCTTTCTGCGAACCAATTATGATGCGCTTTTAACAAACTGAAAATCTTGTCATAACGTTCCCTATATTCGCTCATACAGCAAAGGGAAGCGACACCAATTAAAATGTTTTTCCACGCAAAAAATGTTTAAATTACTATTCCTGAAATCTAAGAGCGTATGAGTTCAAAGAAGAAGAAAGATGGAAGGCCCATGCCAGCGTCCAGCGCTGGCTTATTACGCTTCTTTGAAGACGAAACTCCAGGTATAAAGATCAGGCCTGAATATGTAATGTTAATGGCTGTGTCCCTGATTATAATTTCAATTCTACTTTTGATCTTTGTGCCACCATAAACCCTCTAATAGTACGGTGTACTAAATGGTAGATGATAGAACGGCGCCGATAGCTAATCAATATAAGAAGCTCTTTCGTCTTCCTTCAACCAATATAGCCTTACTTGGATCTATCTTGTTCACTTTAGTCATATCTACTCCATTTTATCTGATCACATCACCGGTCGACAGGAATATTTGGTTGACCCTCTGCACATTAACCTCTATTGTTCTAATTGCATATGTTGATACACACTTAACTTCCTTTTCGCCCATTTCATCATTTAGAAGGGCTTTATTCGCGCTCTTTTTTCAACTTCTCCCTCTAACGACGCTTTCCTTTTGTAGTTTGCTTCTTTTACTTTTTGGTTTAATTTCACAATACCATTTTCTAAGTCTGTTCTTGTTGACAACAAGCTACTGTGTTTCCATACGTTTCTTTCTATTGTACAGTCTGTTCTATCAAAGTCTACGTAAGACTATACTTCCAGCACTACTTCTTCCTATTGCGCTTTATACTTTAATTCTGGTCATGTACCAAATTCCCCCACTTATTGCAATATTGTCAATCATGTTTGGCCTCATTTTATTAGGCTCAACCATAATATACATAAAATATATCGATCAAGTGGGTCTGAAGCTGATCAAAGTCAGCTCACTTAAACTCCTTGTCTCTTACCTGCAATCATGGGTAAGCTCTGTTCCAGACGAGCTCGAAAGCATACTTGAGAAATACAGCATTCAATCTACGATCAGAACGTATCAAATAAATTTGTGTGGAAACAAAGATAAAGCCACCCTGCTCGTTCCAGGTATACACCCGGGCCCTTTTGCTCCAATAGGAAGCTATAACTTGCCAGCTGATATCATCAACTTCTTCAAGAAGAAGTCAATTTCTGCAATGGTTTTTCACAGTCCTTCATCCCATGCAATTAATCTCCCATCAAAAAAAGAACTGAATAAGTATCTTCTATCTTTGGATCTCCAAGAAAAAGTGCAAATAACTAAAGGAAATACATGCTCTAAACCATTGAAGATTACTAAGAATAAATCCACAGTGACTGGTTTGATGCTCAATGACGTAATAATCGCATTCCTTTCTTTGGCTCCCTATGGTGTGGAAGATATTCCTCCAGAAATGTCAGACTATATTAAGCAACTTGTCGACAAAGAAACAATAAAAGACATAATTCTGATCGATTCGCATAACTCACTTGGGCCCACAATCTCTGATCAAGATCTAGATGATTTGAAAAATTGCTTAAAACTCTTAGCTGAGAAACTGAAGACAGAACCAAAATACGACTTCAACTTTGGCTTTACGAGTCTGGATGATAAATCCTTTCCAGAGGTTGGAGAAGGCGGAATATCTTGTGTTTGTCTTTCGGTGGTTGATAAATCCTACTTACTCTACTCTATCGACTCAAACAATGCCATACCATCATTCAAGCCGAGCCTAGAGCGAGAGTTAGCCAATTCCAACCTCTCCTTGTTGGAAATATGTACCACAGATTCTCACTTTTCATCAGGGAAAATGGAAACGGCAAAAGGCTACTATGCACTTGGCGAGTTATCATCTGGCGAAGAGTTGATTAAGAAACTAGTTGACATGGCAGTAACAGTCTGCTCAAAGACTGAAAAGGGACACTTTCAAGCAAACTACTGTTCGTCAACCTTGAACGTTCTTGGGCAAGAACAGATCGACCGCTATTCAAGATTTCTACAAGAAGTTCTGTCACATGCCAAAAAGGGGGCCATAGCCTTAACAATTTTCGCAGTCTTTGCCTTGACAATCTTTATTTTGAGTGTCGGCCTGTTCTCGTGGCAGTAAGATATAATAGTCCCTTAACTAACAAATATTCTGATGGATGATACGGTGTCAACTAGAGAACAAAAGGTCAAAGTGATAATAGGATCCAAGCCCTTAATCAATTATGTCACAGCATGCGTGACAATACTTAATTCGGGGTCAGACAAAGTAATCTTGCGTGCCAGAGGTAAGGCGATAAACAATATGGTTGAAGTCTTTCTCCTTCTAAGAAACAGTTTCTTTAAAAACATTCAGATAAAAGGCTACAACATAGACTGTGAAGAAATAATCTTCTATGATGGAAAGAAGGTTTCCTTGCCAGTTTTAGAGCTGTTCCTATCTACAAGAGACTAAACACATTCTTTTGGCATTTCGGTGTCCGTGCATATTTTAAAATACTGTTTTGCACAATATAGTGTGTCGAGAAATGCGCGACCTTTCTTCAATCATCGAAGAAATACTGAGAAAAAGACCAGATATCAATAGAAATCAAATCCTCGCTTTAATACATGAAAAGAAAAATAGAATTGGAAGCGGCTACCTGACAGATACGGGTGCTGCATATCTTGTGGCAGCAGACTTGGGGCTCACCCTAAATTTCGAACCCCCTTCGGGGTTAGAAATAAGAAACATGTATGTAGGAGCTAATTCCGTTAACTTAAACTGCAGAATTTGTTCAATTTCCGGAGCAAAAAGCTATGTAAAGAAGGACGGTACTACAGGCACTCTAATTTCCATGGTGATCTTCGACAAAACAGGCTTCATAAAATGTAATCTTTGGGACTCAAAGGCTGAAGAAATACGTAAGTTGAACTTGAGCACCAATGACGCAATAGAAATCAAAAGGGCTTACGTTAGACCAGACTTCAATAACGCTCCATCTTTGCATGTCGGACAAAGAGGGATTATCCAAAAAATAGAAGATAAAGAAATCTTGAAGAGCCTTCCAACCCTAGGAGACATGGCTATCCCGCTCGATGACCTTGCACCGCAGACAAACCTCTTTTGCATAAAGGCAATAGTACATTCCCAACCTTCACTGTCTTCTTTCTCCAGAAAAGACGGCTCACAAGGCAATGTTCTATCATTTATTATACATGGTTTAAGAAAAGACATTAAAAATCGTGTTGTTATATGGCTGCCTCTGAATGCTTCCAAAGACGTTCCTGACATCGGTTCGTTGATTGCAATAGGCCCTTTAAAAAGTAGGACACAGACTACTGGAGAAGTCGAATTTCATGGCGACGAAAAAACGGTCATTATTCCACTGGAAGAAACAGCTTTTCTTTTCTCTAAAAACGTTTTACAGGGGTCCCTTCGCTTATTGTCAATAGGTCTCCCGCAAAAAACGAGAAAGGGAGCCACATCAATAAATGCCTTAGTAATGGGAGAAGACAGCACGATTCTGACTTTAATTGGTTTGGGAGATGTCGTCCCTTTCCTACTTTCAATGAAGAATGGGGATGTTGTGGAAGGCTCATTCACCTTACTAGATAAGGGAAAGTTACTTTGCTCCGATGTCAACAAAATAGCCAAAAAGATTAGGGTGGCTCCATTTGATTTTTCAAATCTTTATCAGAAGATCTCTAACATAAAATCGTCCTTGGGTAAAAAGGAGTTCTTCTTTTTGAAGGCCGTTGCAATATCGCAGCCGATACATAGGGAAGTTACTTCGAAGAGTGGAGAAAAAGTAACATTCTCCGAGCTCTTGATAGGCGACGAGACCGACGAAATTAATTTGATTGCTTGGAGAAACCTGGCTCAAACAATAGACAAGGTAATGGCAGGAGAGCGAATGATAATAAATGGCGTCACCCTAAGGACAAAACCAATCCTGGCCTTAGAAATTAAACCCTTCACGTCAATAGTCAAAGTTTCTGGGTAGTTGAACTATCCCAGAAAGGTCTAGTCCTTATGAAGACTCTCTCTGCTCGATAGATTTCCCTTAACAGCTCTTCTTCGCTCGCTTTCTTATCCAATATCTTGACCGCGTTAGAAGGTCCTATACCATATCCAGACAAAACGAAGACTGCCTTTTTACCAAAGTTTTGTAGTAAAGAAGAGATTTTCCAAAGTCGTCTGTATTCATCCGATTCCTCTTTAGTAAGTTTGATGTTCTGTAACCTTTTATTAATTATCTTGTTTGCAGTGTCATCCCAAGTTGATACCATAGTGACCAACCTTGATCTGCATTTTTGACAATAGATCGGATCGGACACCTCGCGTGTCAGAATGATCTTATTAGATTTCCCACAAGATAGACATAATAACTTATGTCTTCTACTTTCCAACCGCTCCTTTATTGTATTCAATATTGTCATGTTGATATCGTAGGCCGTCGTCCTATTCATATTCAAGTTATACTTCAAGCCTAATTCGGCTAGTGGAGAAAACTCTTTTTGTCTCTTGAAGATTATAGGAATCTCTTGGCTCCTGATGTCTGCCAGAAGCCTATTTGTGTTTCCAATATCAAACTTGTCAATGAAAATTTCGTTTAAGGCCTCACGGTATACAGATGTATTACTGTATCGTCTCATTATGAGTCCACTGAGACGACTATCATAGGCTGTTCTCCTTGGAATTATACCAAATCTCTTTGAAACATGCCAGCCTCTCGTTCTAATTAAATTTGAATCTCTCACAGCAACTTCCAAGATCTCTTCAAGGTCGATTTCATGCATCAAGACATCGCTTACAAGATCTGGAGTAAGCAATTCCCCCCCATTCAGCACTATCCTATAAGGGTCAGTACTGTATCCAACCGTATATCCTAACTTAGAAGTCAAGAGAGTAGAAAGGGCTGTTCCCAAAGTGTTGTTAACTTTTGTTCCAAAGCAGGAATGGAGGACAAAAACGCCATCGCTGAATTTACTTTCAATGA